>ONZW01000031.1_pt1 | contig 153184 bp, 118 predicted proteins | sample 1671071 | NCBI WGS metagenome assembly ONZW01 (sample SAMN06348119, study PRJEB24527) | human gut metagenome | biome: human gut; feature: ankylosing spondylitis patient; material: feces | host: Homo sapiens | place: China | collected 2015-10
TTGTTTCTTGGTATGACAACGAAATCGGTTACTCTAACAAAGTATTGGATTTGATCGCTCACATGGCTTCTGTAAACTGCTAATCAGTTAATTAAAATCATATAGCGAAAGCCGCTCGGATTTCCGAGCGGCTTTTTTTGTTGTATGCAAGTTTGTTTTCTTTCTTTGTATGTTAAGTATTTAAATTCTTCTCTGAAAATGATGTCTTTGGGGGTTCTTGTATTATATCGTAAAGGGATATTATAGATTGAGAAACCCATTTATTGATATTGTCAGCATAAGATAAGTTTGCTGATTTGTAGCATGTTTATTCTTTGGTTAGGAGATATTCCTTTTAAGAAGATCTTTTTACAGGAAAGGAAGAGAAGAGAATTTTGGGTATAAAAAATATCCTGAATGCTCTTGTTGTAAAAGCATTCAGGATATTTTTATCTGGTATTTATTGATATGACAAACGAGTTGAATTTACTTTTGTACCGGATTTGTGTAAATGATACTCATTTTAATTCGTTGATTTTCATCGGATGAATTGTTTAGGTCTTCACCACCTACTAGCATAGCAGAATTTACATTCAGGTCGTTTTCTACTCCGATGATGTTACCTTGTGAGTCTGTTTCTGTTGTTACAGGTACAAGTAATAATTTGTTCCAGTCTTTATGCTCGTTTTTCCAATTATTCCATTCTGTCTCTCCCTTTTCAATTTCAGTTCTTATTTCACTGAATATATATGATATCAAGCGGTTTAGCTTTGAAAAAGAGTATGAGTTAGAGTTAGAATCATACGTTGCTAAGAATGTTGTTTTATTGTCATGTACCTTATTGTTTTCGAAGAAATCTTTCATTTCGCTTTTTCTTACCATAAGCAAGGTTCCGGGGGTTCCCATTTTAAAAGGAGTATTGCTTTGATCTTTCAGTTTTTGAAATGAAACAGAAATCGAATTTAAGGTATCATTTTTGTGGGCTTCATACATTTCTTCAATAGGAAGAGTTACTTCTGTACAAAGACCGGCAGGTGTTTTAAGGTATGTACATTTGGTATCGTTTACCAGTTCTTTCATGCCTGAGTTTTGAAAACGGGTAGACATGAAAACTTCTTTGGTAGATGACATCGGAACGATTGTATGTACCAAGGTGTCTTTATCTTCCTTTGTTTTTGTCCAATATGCTATGGTCAGATGAAGATAGATATCAGAAATATACAAAATAGAACCTTCGCCGCTAGTGGTATGTACATAAAATCCTTTTAGTACATTATTGATGAAAGACTCAGAATCCTTAAAATAAGGATGGATAGTCTTTCCGTTTACGGTTTCTGTATAATTGTATTTCTCAAGAAAGTCTTTACAGAAATCTTTTCCTAATCCAATAGAAACATTGGGGTAATAGGTATCTTCATTTCTGATAGAATCAGGAATAGTACGGTCGTATGCTGAATAATCTTTTGTGGCTAGCGGAGCAGCATTTTTATCGTAATAATCTGTCGGTTCCATATTACTATAATATAATGCTTTATCCGTACCGTCGTCTTTGATAACCTTGGTTAGCGGATCAACCTGTACACGAAGGTTTGCCAAAGAATCTCCAAAATAACTCGTATAGTATAGTCCCAGCGTTGCTTCTTTAATTTCTTCAATTCTATCTGGCAATATAAAATTCTCAGGACAGTTTATCTGAACTAGAAAATCAGAACTGAAAGTGCCATAATCCTGATCTGTAAATTTACCGAGATAAGCCGTACTAGAACGTGAATAAACAGAATCTAACAAATGAGATCTTGTTTCAATTGTATACGAATCGGCTTTAGCCGGAATCATGTCATTGTCGGCCACAAACTGACCGATTCCTGTCGTTTCGTCATCACAACTGTAGAGTGTGGCGGCAATTCCTAATGCTACCAAGAACTTGAGTTTCATTGTTTCAAATTAAGATGTTGTATATTAAGAGAGTTATTCGGCTTCTTCCCATACTTTATCGTACAATGCATTGCATGCATCAGCGTAAGTATCTTCGGGTTGATAGTCGACTACCGGAATATTAAGGCTACGTGCATAATCCATAATAGCCGGATTTACATTTTCACTGTTTTGGATAACTCCATCTGAGTATGTGATAGCCAGTTTGCATAATTCATCATGGTTTACTGGGTCTGCTATCATGTTAAGGTCGTCAGAAGTTATGTCTCTAAATAAAATCTGGTCTTTAAAGTTAGGAACCAAATTTGATTGGAATCCATTGCCGTAAACCGAGAAAATTACTTTTGAATCTCTAAACGAGGGTTCGTCGTAATATGCTTTTTTTATGAATAGAGGTACAATAGCACTCATCCATCCGTGGCAATGTATGATATCCGGACACCAGCGAAGTTTTTTAACGGTTTCCAATACGCCTCGGGCATAAAAAATAGCACGTTCGCCATTATCTTCATATTCTTTACCCTCTTCGTCGGTTGTCATCAAACGGTGCTGGAAGTAATCATCGTTGTCAATAAAGTAAACCTGACGTCTTGCAGCTTGGATAGAAGCTACTTTAATGATCAATGGATGGTCTGTATCATCAATAATGATGTTCATTCCTGATAAACGGATTACTTCGTGTAATTGGTTGCGACGTTCGTTTACATTGCCCCATTTAGGCATGAATGTACGGATTTCACGACCTTTGTCCTGGATGGCTTGTGGTAGATTTTGACCGATTAGAGATAATTCACTTTCGGGTACGTAGGGAGTAATTTCTTGTGTAATGAATAATACTTTTTTCGCGCTCATGTTATTTTAATAGTTGCTCATAAACATTTTGCAAAGATATAAAAAAAATGGACGAGAAAGGCAAATACCTCTTGTTATTTATTCCTTATAGTTTGTTAATGTCTTGTAAAATAGAGTGTTGCAAATGAAACTATTTCATTTTGCAAGTAAATGCCCAATAAAAAACTTTACTCTTTTTTATCAATCTGTTTTATTATATGATAAAAATGTGGTTACTTTGCAGCCGATTTTAGAAAACTATAGGTTTAATAATCAAAGAAAATGAAGTTAATTCAAACTATTCAAGAACTTCGTACGGAGTTAGATGCGCTTCGTAAGGAGGGCAAGACTATCGGACTGGTTCCTACTATGGGAGCTTTGCATGCAGGTCACGCTTCGCTTGTAAAACGTGCTGTTGCTGAAAATGACGTTGTTGTAGTGAGCGATTTTGTGAATCCCACTCAGTTTAACGACAAGAATGATTTGTTAAAATATCCTCGTACTTTAGATGCTGATTGTAAATTACTGGAGGAGTGTGGAGCTTCGTTTGTATTTGCACCGTCAGTTGAAGAAATTTATCCGGAGCCGGATACTCGTCAGTTTAGTTATGCTCCACTTGATACAGTAATGGAAGGAAAGTTCCGTCCTGGTCATTTTAATGGAGTATGTCAGATTGTAAGTAAGCTTTTCCTGATTGTTGAGCCTACGCGTGCTTATTTTGGGGAAAAAGATTTTCAGCAGCTTGCTATTATTCGTGAAATGGTACGCAAATATCCTTTCAATCTGGAAATTGTAGGTTGTCCTATTGTTCGTGAAGCAGACGGGCTGGCTCTAAGCAGTCGCAATGCTCGTTTAAGCGATGAACAGCGTATTCAGGCTTTACAGATCTCAAAAACTTTGTTTGCGAGTGTAGAATATGCTCAGACACATACATTGGCTGAAACAAAAGCATTCGTGGAATCTGCTATTTCTATTGCAGAAGGATTAAGATTGGAATATTTTGAAATTGTAGATGGCAATTCATTGCAGACTGTATGCGATTGGAAAGATAGCAGTTATATCGTAGGGTGCATAACTGTTTTCTGTGGAGAAGTTCGTTTGATAGATAATATTAAATATAAGGAGTAACGGCTATGATGATAGAAGTGTTGAAATCAAAAATTCACTGTGTTACCGTAACCGAAGCTAATTTGAATTATATGGGAAGCATCACTATTGATGAGGACATCATGGATGCTGCCAATATGATTGCCGGGGAGAAGGTGCAGATTGTGGACAACAATAATGGTGAACGTTTTGAAACCTATATCATAAAAGGCGAACGTGGGTCAGGATGCATTTGTCTGAATGGAGCTGCAGCGCGTAAAGTGCAAGTAGGAGATGTGGTGATTATTATGTCGTATGCTCTAATGGACTTCGAAGAGGCCAAAACCTTTAAGCCAACAGTGATATTCCCTGATACGGTAACAAACAAGATAGTATAAAAAAATCCCGAAGTTGGTTTTTCTGACTTCGGGATTTTTCTTATTATATAGTGGCATTTTTTTATGCCACTATATAATAATTACTATAATGATTTCTCTTTGATGGTACCAGTCCGGTAGGCTACAAGCAATTTCTTCAGATCATTTATCTGTATGCTTAATTCTCGCCCTTTATCGGTGTCTTTTACCATCATACGTTTACTGCTCATTTCCACGATTTGAGTTGTTGATTTAATATCAAGCCCTTCTTCTATCGCTTTTTGAGTGGAAGTAAATGGTTCGTGTTGTACTAGTTGGAAACCGCGTGAGTGATAAACAAGTGTATATCCCGCAATACCGGTTTCTGGCTGATATGCTTTAGAAAAACCTCCGTCGATAACCATCAGTTTTCCGTTGGCTTTAATCGGTTTTTCTCCTTTTACAGCTTTTACAGGTACATGACCGTTGATGATGTGGCGATGTTCGCCTTCTACACCGAATTCATCCATAATCATATCGCATATATCTTCCCGATCTCGTAATGTATAATAGAAACCTTTGACTTCTTTATGCGTTTCTTTGTCAGTCAGGAAATAGCGTTCGAATGTGGCCATTTTACTTTTATCGAATGCTGGAGAATTTTTTCCACACCATAAATACCATACATAGTCAAGAGCAAAGGCCTTTTCTTCGTTGTCGTTTTCTGCAAAATAAGCTGTGCGTATTAATTCGCCTACTCGGCTCAATAATGCTTTGCCTTTATATTTCTTCCCTAGAATGTCTACTTCTTTCAGAGAGCCGTCTTCGTTGAGAGGCATGGAGGCATGAAACAGTAGGTTAGAGTTGCATACATTATACATACAGCCATAGCGGAACAGACACTTCATATGTTTACGAAGCTTCTCACTTCCGGTGAATGAATGATGTAATTTTTGTACTATATCTCTTTCTTCGTCGGTTAGCTTATAAGGATCTGCCGGATCGATAGTCGGGAACAAACCATCACGCAGGGCGTATTCTTGTCCATCTAATGTGATGACCTTACGTTCGAAATCTATATGGTGCAACAATAATCTGTCTTCCATTTCAAATTCCGGACGGCGGCGGATAATTTCTGCTTCCAGTTTAAACTGGATGATACTGATGGCCTTATGCATTTGGGCAATCAGACGGATGGTTTTATCATTGTATGGACTTACTGCCTTGTCTATTTTGGGGGTAAAGCATTTACATGGATCATCGGCATAAGTTTCCATGGCAAATGTGGCCAGAGGAAGCAAGTTGATACCGTAGCCATCTTCCAAAGCCGAGAGGTTTCCATAACGCATGGCAAGTCGTAATACGTTGGCTATACTACAGTCGTTTCCAGAAGCTGCTCCCATCCACAATATGTCATGATTACCCCATTGAATGTCAAAATTATGGTAGTTGCAGAGAGTATCCATGATGATGTGAGGACCAGGACCACGGTCGAATATATCTCCCAAAATATGTAAGGAGTCGATAGTTAGCTGTTGTATCAGATTACACATTGCAACAATGAAATCATCTGCTCGATGTGTGTCGATAATAGTACTGATAATAACATTGATATATGCTTGCTTGTTGGGCTCCATACTGCTTTCGTGCAGTAATTCTTGTATGATATATGAAAATTCTTCAGGCAATGCTTTACGTACTTTGGAACGTGTATACTTGGATGATACATTCTGGCAGATTTTTACCAGCTGATTTAACGTAATAACATACCAGTCTACAATATCGGTTTCGACATCTTTTACTAATTGTAGCTTTTGTTCCGGATAGTAAATCAGTGTACAGATTTCCTTCTTTTCAGATTCGCGTAATGTATTTCCGAATATTTCGTTGACTTTCCGTTTGATAGCTCCTGAAGCATTTCTTAAAACATGCTGGAATGCCTCATACTCTCCATGTAAATCGGCCAAAAAGTGTTCTGTACCTTTAGGCAAATTCATGATTGCCTCCAGATTTATTATTTCGGTACTGGCCGAAGCGATTGTAGGAAAGCTATGTGAAAGAAGTTCCAGGTAGCGGATATCTTTCTGTATCATTTCCAGTGTAATCTGTTTATAGATTTTCATGTTATTTATTTAGGTTAGAATGGTTAGTTATAAGAATATCATTAAAATAAGTTGTGCAATGATTACACGTATAAACATACCGAGAGGATAAACGGTTGCATAACTGATTGCCGGATTATCATTCGGGATTATATCGTTTGCATAATTCAGAGCCATTGGATTTGCCATACTTCCACATAGCATACCACAGGTGTTGCCAAAGTCCATTTTACAAAGACGAAGGGCTACCAGTGCCATAATGACTACAGGAATAAAAGTAATGAGAAAGCCTATGCCTATCCATAATGCTCCTTCGGGACGCATTACTGTATCAAAGAAATGGGCTCCAGAGTCAAGTCCCAGGCAGGCCAGATAGAGTGACAGACCGATTCCTCTAAGCATCAGGCTGGCACTACGGGTAGTATATGTTACCAAATGTAGGCGAGGTCCGTATGAACCTATCACTATACCTGCAATAATCGGTCCTCCAGCAAGTCCTAATTTTACAGGAGAACTGATTCCCGGAATTGCAATAGGGATAGATCCTACAATCAATCCTAAAACGATGCCAATGAAAATAGAAGCCAAGTTGGGATCTTTTAAGGTTTTTACAGTATTACCCAATACTTTCTCTACATTTTTTATAGCAGCGGCTTCGCCGACAACAGTTAGACGGTCACCTAGCTGTAATACTAATTCGGGGGTAGCCAGTAGTTGAACTCCGCTACGTAATACACGGCTGATATTTATTCCATAGGTATTTCTCAGGCGTAGTGAACCAAGTTTTTTTCCGTTTATTTCCGGGCGGGAGATGACAATATGCTTTGAGATCAATTCACTGTCGATGGCATTCCAGTCAATGTCTTCTTTGTTCCAGTCTTTTTTTTCTTGCTCTCCGAACAGAATTGTCAGAGCCTGTACATCTTTCTCTGTTGTGATGACCAATAACCGGTCATGTTCTTTTAATATTTTCTCAGAAGTAGGGATAGACACTTGTCCGTTTCTCCACAAGCGTGATATGACAAATTTGATGGTGCTTATATGTACTAAATCTTGGATGCTTTTATTGTATATTGCTGGATTGTGCACTTGAAAAGTTGCAATATATGTATGATTGGGATCTTCGTGTTCATGCTGCTCCATATCAGCGGGCCGAACGAAAAGCTTCTTTACTACAATAATAGCCAGAATAACCCCAACGACACCTAACGGGTATGTTACAGCACAGCTCAGTGCAGCTCCACTTGTTGATTCTCCTAACTGTTTTAGTGTTTGTTGTGCAGCACCCAGAGCAGGAGTGTTGGTTGTAGCTCCGCATAAAATACCTACCATATCGGGCATAGATATAGGGGTAATCGCTGTCAGTGCCACAGCCATAATCGTACCCAATAAAATAACCCCTAGTCCTAACATATTTAACTTATATCCGCCTTGTTGTAAAGAACTGAAAAAACCAGGACCGACTTGTAATCCTAGGGCATATACAAATAACACAAGTCCGAAGCTTTCGGCGTAGGTAAGCATCTGTGGGTCAATAGCAAATCCGAGATGTCCGGCTAATATACCCATGAAAAAAACAAATGTCACTCCTAAGGATATCCCACAAATGTGTAATTTCCCTAGTCCAAGGCCAGTAGATATAATGAGGGACAGTATGATTACTGCCTGTAAGGCTGTTTGTTCAAAAAATAAATCGTATAACCATTCCATGTTGTAAAGATACATAAAATAAAATTATTATCGCCACAAAGGACACAGAGTGACACTCTAAACAAGTAAAATTTGTCTTGTGTACAACTCTGTGCCCTTTGTGGCAAGAATAATTTGTTTATCGCACGAATAATAACTCGCGATACTTCGGCAATGTCCACATCTGGTCGTCGACAATCAATTCAAGCTTGTCGATATGATAGCGGATCTGTTCCAGCATTGGAGCAATATTATCATGGTAGGCGATAGCTTTTTCTCTTTCGGTGGTGATACGGTTAGCTACTTTACGAGCTTCCACCATTGCATCTACATGGTCTTTGATAAATGCTGTATGTTCTGCTATTTCCTTGATTATTGCTAGATTTTCAGCTGACAATACGGCTGCTTCATCAGCTGGGAAAAGTGATTTCATCTTGTAGGCATTATCTATCAGTTTTGTCTGATATTCAATAGCAACAGGAACCACATGATTCATTACTAAGTCGCCTAGAACACGTGCTTCGATTTGTATCTTTTTAGTATACATTTCCCATTTCACTTCGTTACGTGCTGCCAGTTCTTTTCGATTCATGACTCCGGTAGATTCAAACATATGGATTGTTTCCGGTTTCAGATAATTATCGAAAATAAGTGGACAGCTGGTTTCGCAATCCAGTCCACGACGCAAGGCTTCTTCCTTCCATTCATCACTGTAGCCATTTCCGTCGAAACGGATAGGTTTACATTCTTTGATGTACTGGCGGATTACTTGGATAATTGCCGAAACTTTAGGCTCACCTTTTTCGATCAATGCATCTACGTCTTTCTTGAATACTGTGAGCTGTTCTGCTACAGCAGCATTTAAAGCAATCATAGCGCTGGCACAATTGGCTTCTGAACCTGGAGCACGGAATTCGAAACGGTTTCCTGTAAACGCAAAAGGTGAAGTACGATTACGGTCGGTATTATCAATCAGAAGTTCTGGTATTTGGGGAATATCCAGGCGCATACTTTGCTTGTCTCCCAAAGCTACTAACTCATTGTTTGTACTTTCTTCCAAATGGTCGAGAACTTTGCTTAGCTGAGTACCCAGGAAAGATGAAATAATTGCAGGAGGTGCTTCATGAGCTCCCAGACGATGAGCATTTGTTGCGCTCATGATAGAAGCTTTCAGCAGACCATTATGATGGTAAACTGCCATTAGCGTGTTGACAACGAAAGTGATAAAACGCAGGTTCTCTTCCGATGTCTTACCCGGAGCCATCAACAATGTTCCATTATCTGTACCCAATGACCAGTTATTGTGTTTTCCTGAACCGTTTACACCTTTGAATGGCTTTTCATGAAGCAGCACTCGGAAACCGTGATTACGTGCGATTTTACGCATCAGCGACATGATAAGCATGTTGTGGTCTACAGCCAGATTACATTCTTCATAAATAGGAGCTAATTCGAACTGGTTGGGAGCAACCTCATTGTGTCGTGTCTTGACAGGAATACCTAATTCCAAAGCCTGAATTTCCAGATCTTTCATAAATGCGGCAACACGGGGAGGTATTGCGCCAAAATAATGGTCTTCCAGCTGTTGGTTCTTTGATGCTTCATGTCCCATAAGTGTACGTCCTGTCAGCAGTAAGTCCGGACGTGCAGCGTACAGACCTTCGTCAACAAGGAAATATTCCTGTTCCCATCCCAGATACGAAATAATCTTTTTTACGGAAGGATCGAAATAATGCATTACATCGAGTGCTGATTTTGTTACGGCCTGAATAGCTTTTAGTAATGGTGCTTTATAATCCAATGATTCTCCCGTATATGCTATGAATACGGTAGGTATACACAATGTATCATCTACGACAAAAACAGGTGAAGACGGATCCCATGCACTGTAACCACGTGCTTCAAAAGTATTTCTTACTCCACCGTTAGGGAAGGAAGAACCGTCTGCTTCTTGTTGAACAAGAAGTTTACCTGAAAACTCTTCCAGCATACCACCTTTACCGTCATGCTCAACAAAGGCATCATGTTTTTCTGCTGTACCCTCTGTTAATGGCTGAAACCAGTGAGTGTAGTGAGTTACACCTAATTCTACTGCCCATTTTTTCATTCCAGCAGCTACCTCATCTGCAATACTTCTGTCGAGTGCAGCTCCGTTGTCAATAACATCTATTAATTTGGCATATACTTTACTTGGCAGATATTTGAACATTTTTTCCCGGTTGAACACATATTTAGCGAAATATTCGCTTGGGCGCTCTGACGGGGGAGTAACTTCAATTGGTTTCTTGTGAAACGCTTTTTCTACAACTCTGAATCTTAATTTTGACATAATACCTAAAAATAATTTTTATGTTGTTTTTTCTTGTATATTATCTTTTTTGGGGTTATAAACATCGACGGAGGCGATATATTGCTTCCTTGCAATCTTCTTTTTTGCCAAAACCGGTAAATCGCATATATCCTTCTCCGCTAGGTCCGAAGCCGATACCGGGAGTTCCTACAATATGTGCTTCGTATAATAGCTTGTCGAAAAACTTCCACGATGACATTCCGTTAGGTGCTTGTACCCAGAGATAGGGAGCATCTTCACCTCCTGCTACTCTTAGTCCGAATTCGGTTAATGCTCGTTTCAGTATTTGTACATTGTCCATGTAGTATCGGATATTCGCTTTTACTTGCTCTTTACCTTCTGGTGTATAAATAGCTTCAGCCCCTCGCTGGGTAATATAGGATGTTCCATTAAATTTTACTTCCTGATGCCGCTTCCACATTGGATTGAGTGGGATGCGCTTGCCAGCCAATGTCGCTGCCGTTATTTCTTTGGGTATAACCATATATCCACACCGCACACCAGTAAACCCGGCTGTTTTCGAAAAGCTTCTACATTCTATGGCTACTTTTTTAGCTCCTTTTATTTCATAGATGGAATGTGGTATATCTGGATTCTGAATATATGCTTCGTAAGCTGCATCAAAAATGATCAGAGTATCATTTTGAAGAGCATAGTTTACCCATTTTTTAAGCTCATTTTTGCTAAGTACAGTTCCCGTAGGGTTATTGGGGTAACATAAATAAACGATATCAACGCGCTGGCTAGGGATTTGAGGAATAAAATTATTTTCCGGAAGACAAGGCATGTATACTACATTGCTCCATTTACCATCATTTTGAAGTTCTCCAGCACGTCCACAGGAAACATTTGAATCGATGTAAACGGGATAGATGGGGTCTGTAACTCCGATACTATTATCATGACGAAGAATGTCACCGATACTACCGGTATCACTTTTGCTACCGTCACTGATAAATAGCTCACTAGGTTCCAAATGTATTCCCCTTGCAGCATAGTCGTTTTTAATAATTTCATTAATGAGAAAATGATAACCTTCTTCAGGACCATATCCGTGAAAAGTTGCTTCATGTCCCATTTCGTCTATAGCCTTGTGCATGGCTTCTATACAAGCTGGGGGAAGGGGAAGAGTGACATCTCCTGTTCCTAAACGAATGATATCAGCTTTAGGATGAGTTACCCTGAACAAATTTACTTTCTTCTCTATATCCGAAAAGAAGTAATTGTTCGGTAATTTCAGGAAATGTTCGTTTACTAACGCCATGATATGTATTAAAACAGTTCTAAATGTTTATCCCAATTTGGGGCAAAATTACGAAAATTATATGATCTACAAAACCGTCTATTTCCTTTTCTTTATTTCTTGTAAGAAATTTGTTTGCATTGTATCGTTATAGGTGATTTTTTCGTAATTTTGTATCACCAAATTCAAAAACTATAACTTGTAATTTATAAGATGAATCAAATGAAGCCGCTTACGAAGTCGCAACAGTTTTTTAGGGAAACTAAAGACTATTTGATGATTGCTTTAGGTATGCTAATGTATGGTGTGGGATGGACAGTGTTTTTGTTGCCTAATGACATCCCATCGGGTGCGGTTCCCGGTATTGCATCTATCGTGTTTTGGGCAACAGGTTTTCCGGTTCAGTACACATATTTGATTATTAATTTTTCATTATTGTTGCTGGCTTTGAAAATACTGGGACTTAAATTTTGTCTGAAGACAATTTGGGCGGTTGCCGTGTTAACTATATTGTTGGCTATAATACAAGATTTGATAAAAGGTAGCTTGATACATGATCAGCCTTTTATGGCATGTGTGTTAGGGGCTTCATTCTGCGGGGGAGGTATCGGAGTTGCTTTTTCTGCAAATGGAAGTACCGGTGGAACAGATATTATAGCTGCGATAGTCAATAAATATCGTGATATATCATTAGGACGTGTCATCCTTATGTGTGACATAATTATTATCTCTTCCAGCTATTTGGTTTTACATGATTGGGAACGGGTTGTATACGGATATGTAGTTTTGTTTGTTTCCAGTTTTGTTCTCGATCAGGTTGTGAATAGTGCTCGTCAGTCTGTACAGTTTTTTATAATTTCTTCTAAGTATGAGGAAATAGGAAAGCGTATTAATCTTGATCTCCATCGTGGTGTAACCTTTATTGATGGTGTAGGATGTTATACGCATAACAATGTGAAAATGATGTTTGTATTGGCAAAGAAAAGCGAATCGAATACTATTTTCCGTTTGATAAAAGATATAGATCCGGGAGCTTTTGTATCTCAAAGTGCAGTAATTGGAGTCTTTGGAGAAGGTTTTGATCGTATTAAGGTGAGATGATATAATATTAACTAAGGTAATATGGAGATTGTATGATGACAAGTGTTGAGGTTGTGCGGCAAATGGCCGCCGGAAAGCAAGTTTTGCTGGAGCGGGAAAGTATTCATGCAATGGCAGACATTCTGGTGTGTAGGAAATATAAAAAAGGCGAAATTATTTTGAATGAAGGCGAGGTATGTGAATGCATGCGCTATATAGAAAAAGGAATGACTCGCCAGTTTTATTTTAAATATGATAAGGATGTGACTGAGCATATCGGATATGAGGGAGGAATGATAATATGTCTGGAAAGTTATCTGAAACAAAAGCCTACTCGTATAATGATTGAAGCTCTGGAACCAACAGTTTTGTGGGAAATAAAAAAAGATGATATAGAACGTTTGTCTATGGAACACTCAGATATCGGAGTGTTATATAGAAAGTTCTTTGAATATTCTTTGATTGACTCACAGATTAAAGCAGATACATTGCGTTTTGAACCAGCACACGAACGGTACAACAAGCTTCTTCAGTTGCATCCGGAGATATTAAAACGTGCACCGCTTGTTTATATCGCCTCTCTGCTTCAAATGACACCTGAAACATTGAGTAGAGTACGTTCTGCTAGCTTAAATGGATAGAATTTCTTTTTGAGAATATAAAATTACCGCTGTATAGTTCCCTTGGTGAATAGGGAGTTTATACAGCGGTAATTTTTTTAGAGATATAGTAATTTAAAATAATACGATTCCAGCTTCGAAGGTTGCTTTGTGGTCGAACATGCTACTGTGACCATACTGGCGGGTCCAGCTGTATCCTCCTGAAGCAAAGATTCCCAATTTACTTCCTATGCGATATTCTACGTTTATTCGTGGTTGTAAAGCATATAGTCTTGCTGGTATTCCTTGGTTCTTATTATCAAGTGTTTCAATATGGTAAAATCCTGCATCTGCACTCAGCTCTAGTCGCGGGAGGAGAGAACAATATAAACCTCCCCGATAAAATGCCGAAACGGATGCTTTATAATCGGAATTTAAGTAAAATGCTCCGCCTCCAAGTTCTGTATATGTATGTCGATTTTTAAAACGTATAGCCAGATTTACCTTGTTGAGATTGCCTCCCGAGATAATCATCTGGTATTTTGTATGGGGAGTAATGTTGATACAGCCTATTTGATGTGCTGTACTATCTTGACTGATATTTACAATACCCAGTTGCAAACCTTTTGCAGTTTTGGCAGCTACATTTGCCAGACCTGCCTGCAAACCGTTGTTCTGTTCTCCATAGTTTGTGATACCCAATTGCATTCCTCGATTATCCACAGCTATATTTCCTAATGCAGCAAGTTGCAGACCTTTGTTCTGAGTTCCGGCAACGTTCAGTAAACTGGTAAGCTGTACTCCTTTCAGGGCTTCTCCGCTTACATTCATTAAACCACCTATAAAGACACCTTTTTGTGTTTTCTTTGTAACATTGGCGAGTCCTGCAAAATGTACTCCTGAGCTATTTCTGCCTGCAATGGTTACCAGTCCACCTATAAAAATACCTTTTGCATCTAGTCCGGCAACGTTTCCAATAGCAGATACTGCGATTCCTGATGAGGAATTTCCTGTTACATTCATCAGTCCGGCAAGTGTAATTCCTTTTGTGTCTTTTCCGGTTACATTAGCTATACCTGATAATTGAAATCCTGACGCGTTTAATCCTGTAACATTGGTTATTCCTGCTACTTGAAATCCTATGGAATGATAATGAGTTATACTGGAAATTGCATTGATGCCTACACCATTCAGGCAACTATAATTGCTTATGAGGCCAAGATTCAGATAGGTTCGTGGAGGCTCTTTCTTCTTATTTGTGATATTAGCTGCTAGATTTACTCCTTTTTTCAATCCTTTATTGGAGCGTGTTTGAGCATAAAAAGGCATTGTTCCTGCCAGCAGACAACCTGACAGGAACATGCTTATAAATTTGGTGTTAAGTTTCATCAGTTTTTATTTTACATCCTGATAAAGGAATCGCTTGATACTCTTTTTCGGAGTCTTTTCGAATTCTTCAGGATAGATTTTTATTCGTGAAATTTGTGAATAAGCTGGAAGCTCTGCATTTAGCGTTGTGCGATTTTCTTCCATTGCTGCTTCTATGTCGCTGTCGCTCATACCCTGCGAATATGCATCTTCAAAATCAGGATAAATCAGGGCAACGAGTTTATTATCGTTTTGCTGGATAACGATACACTCTGCGACAAATGGTAAGTTATTCAACTTTTCTTCTATCTCTTCTGGATAGATATTTTGGCCGGAAGGACCGAGAAGCATGTTTTTGCTTCTTCCTTTGATGGTTACGTTACCTTCTTCATCCATTACACCCAGGTCTCCCGTGTGCAACCAGCCATCAGCATCGAGAATTTGTGCTGTCGCTTCAGGATTTTTGTAATATCCCAACATAACATTATCGCCACGTGTTAGAATTTCTCCTACTATATTTTGTGGGTCGGGACTGTCGATACGTACTTCCATACGAGGTGCTGCTTTTCCGCAAGAACCCGGTTTGAAACGTTTCCAGTCTTCATAGCAGATAATCGGACCACATTCAGTCATTCCGTAACCTACGGTATAAGGAAAATCAATGCTTTTAAGTAATTTTTCTACTTCCTGATTGAAAGCAGCTCCACCGATAATAACTTCGTAAAAATTACCTCCAAACCCTTGAATCATCTGTTCACGGACAGCTGCTTTTATCTTGTCGTTGATAATGGGAACCTTCAGCAAGACTTTCATCTTGAGTGTTTCCAGTTTAGGCAGTACGTTCTTCTTAATAATTTTTTCTATTATCAGTGGTACGGCAATAACAATATGCGGCTTAACATCAGCAAATGCCTGGAAAATGATTTTGGGACTAGGCATACGAGTGAGAAAGAATACATGACATCCACAAGCAACCTCATATAAAAACTCGAATGCCAGACCGTACATATGTGCCATTGGCAGCATGGAAACAATTCTGTCGCCAGGCTTTAATGTCAGTACATCGAAAGCAAACTGAGTATTAGCCCACAGTGAACGATAGGGAAGCATAACTCCTTTCGAAAAACTTGTAGTTCCCGAAGTATAGTTTATTACAGCCAGTTCCTCTGGATTGTCGCGGCGGTATGATACATGTTCACGGCGGAAATTACGAGGAAATTTCTTGCCGAAAAGTTCATTCAGATGTTCGCGAGCATATTCCAGCTGTTTGCTGCGGCATACCAATAGCGTAAAGTCAGTCATGAGGATGATACCTTCCAGCAGAGGCATTTCTGCTTCGTTTAGTGACTCCCATACTACATCGCCCACAAAGAGTAAGCGTGCTTCTGAGTGATTGACTATATTGTGGATATTGTCTGCTTTAAATTCATGCAAGATAGGTACGGCTACTGCTCCATAAGTCAGTATGGCAAGAAAGGCCACTCCCCAGTGTGAGCTGTTTCGTCCACAGACAGCTACTTTGTCACCCGGTTTGATTCCGCTTTCTGCAAGTAGGATATGTAACTTTTCTATTTTGCGGGCAACATCTTTATATTGTAAGGTTGCACCTTTATAATCAGTCAATGCATCCAGATCCCAGTGTTTCTTGATGCTTTCTTCTACAAAGGCAATAAAACTTTTTTCCATAAAATGTAAAAATTTAGTAGTGCACAAAATGTGCCTTATTGTGCAAAGATATTGTTTAATTCTTAGTATTCCAAATTAAACAGCTTCATACTGTTTCATTCTTTGCACTTTATGTGGTGAAATATTCTGATTATTTATTGGAGTTATGCTGTTTGCTATCTTTATCTGAAGAAGTATGCAGTGTCTGGCTGATGAAAGATTTGGGTAGGAGCATGATATGACTGAGTCTGAAAAGAAAAAAGATGCTGAAAATGATTCTTGATTTAGATAGAATACTTGATTTTCAGCATCTTTTCTTGTGGAAGATAGAGGAGGAGATTCTAACCGTTTACTTTTTTAAAGTTTGGATACATTATCCGACTTCCCTTCTATGCTTCTCGGATTTCCGGCATACCGGATGTCACCTCCACTGCTTGTATGAGTAGAAAGTCTGTCACTGGCATAACATTCAATATCTCCTCCAGAAGTGGCTGAGGCTGTTACATTCTTCGATTTCAGTCTTTTGGCATAAATATTTCCTCCTGACTGTGCAGAATAATTAGCATCTTCACATTTTCCAGATAAGCTGATGTCACCGGAAGAGCTAGTTGTTGCTTTTACTGTACCTCTGCATGATAGTGATTCTATCTCGCAGTCACCTGATGAGCTCGACTTAATGTCAGTTTCGTTACACCGGGCTGTGTTAATTTTCATATCTCCACTGCTGCTGGTTGAAAGGCTAAGCATATGGCATGTGATATTATCTATTGTGATATCTCCACTGCTGGAAGTGCTCATTTTCAGATTGCTGCAAGTAATGTTTGTTGCATCGATATCTCCACTGCTCGATGTGTTGAGAGTGACATCTTTATGAGTCTTTAGTCCGTTGGCAAATTTGATGTCGGAGGAACTGGAGGTCGAAAAGTCTGTTACTTCCGGTGCAAAAACTCTTACTTCACATACATATTTTCCTTGTATGGATAATGATTTCCCTTTTGGAAAATCATAGTTTACTTTTAGCTTATTTCCACTTTGCTGGACTTTTATGTATGGAATAATATTGTCGGGCGCATATACTTCTGCATAGGCTTTTCCTTGCGATTGTGTGTATACAACGTCTACTGAAGTTGAAGCGCTGATAGAATTAATATTCTTGATTTCTACCTTTTTGGTTACGTATTTTTTGCTTGGTTTAATAGGTGTATTTCCTATAGCAAAAGAACAACTTTCGGAAGTAATCAGTGTCAGTGCTATAGCCAATGAGGCTGCAAATGTAAATGTTTTCATAAAATTAAGTTTTGGTGTCTTTTATATATTTAGACGCAGATATATCACAAAAGTAACATGTTTTACTGAAAAAAACATTTGAGAGTATCTTTTTAATGTTCTAGATACTGTGATAGCAATAAGTAGATCCTGTTTCTATCTGGAACTTTTATCTTTTGCGGAGGAAAGTTATACAGATAAGGATATAAAAAATCCGGTGAACTTAAATATCTAAGTCCGCCGGATTCGTTTTTAATTCGCAACGATATTCTTATTCTTCTCTGTTACTATAATATCTCATGAACTGAGTGCGTTCGAATGGATTGATTTCGCCAGCTGATTCTGCGTTCATCTTGCCTTTGAATTGTGATAGGCTTTCATAACCTTTTTCGTCCATCCATTCACTTAGTTCTTTTTTCATATTCTCTATTTCTTTTGCACCATATTGATAAATTACACTGCATACTTCAACAGCAGCTGCGCCAGCCAAAATAGATTTAATAACTCCTTTGCCGCAATGTACGCCACCCGAAACAGCGTAATCCAAACGTGGAACAGCTGCTGAAGCAATAGCTGTCCAGCGCAGACGGTCGGGCAGTTCATTAGGAGTACTCATTACATTGGCACTGGTGAAGGCCATGGTGTCGATGTTTATATCAGTCTGATAAAAACGGTTGAATAGAACTACAGCTGCAGCTCCGTTAGCATAAAGCTGATTAATCAATGCAACCGGATTTGTAAGGTTGCTTCCCAATTTCATGATTACAGGGATTTTTACTACTTTCTTGATGTGGCAGAGAATGTCTATATGACGTTGTTCGAAACTGCCCGGAGTGTAATCCTTATCTGTCTGTAGAGATAGGATATTAATTTCCAGAGCATCTGCTCCTGCTTTTTCCATCATTATAGCAAAATCTACCCATTCGCTGTCACTGTAACAGTTGATGCTAGCTATAACAGGAATGTGACATATTTTTTTTGTTTCTTCTATTAAACTGATATGTTCGTTAAGCGCATGAGAACGTACGTAAGCTCCCAAATAGTCGTCTGCTTCTGGTGAACCATAGCCCTGCATTGATCCTGCTTGCATGCTGATTTGTTCTTCAAAAACTGATTTCAGAACAACAGCTCCAGCGCCGGCTTCTTCTAGTTTTTTTATTTTTTCAGCACTGTTAGTAAGTCCCGAACTACTGATAATAATAGGGTTCTCAAGTGCTAATCCTGCGAAAGTTGTTTTTAGTTGTGCCATATTAGTTAGATTTTAATAGTTTCTGTCTCCAAAAATTTTGCTCCCTACGCGTACCATTGTACTTCCTTCTTTTACGGCTATCGGGTAGTCGTGTGACATTCCCATAGAGATTTCTTTAAATTCAGGGCGATCGGAAAAGAATTCTTGTTTCAGCTCATCAAAAAATACTTTTAGAGAATGAAATTCGTTGGCAATTTCTGTTTCGTCTTCAGTATTCGTCGCCATACCCATAACACCTGCGATACAGATATTGTTCAGATTTTTCCATTCTCCTGTACGAAGCATTTCCCGACAACTGTCGAATGTAAAGCCATATTTGCTTTCTTCCTGTGCTATGTGAATTTCGAGTAAGCAGGGAATAGTGCGTTCGTGCTTGGCAGCCTGCTTATTTATCTCAACCAGTAATTTATAGGAATCGGCGGCATGTATCATTGCGATGTAGGGTGCAATGTATTTTACTTTGTTGGTTTGTAAGTGTCCGATAAAATGCCATTCAATATCTTTCGGTAATTGTTCATGCTTGCCGGATAGCTCTTGTTCTTTGCTTTCGCCAAAAATGCGTTGACCTGCCGAATATGCAGCTTCGATAGCTTCGGCAGGATGGAACTTTGATACAGCTACAAGGCGTACATTTGTCGGTAGTTCCGCTATTACTTCCTTTAAATTAGCTTGAATATCCATTTCTGATTGTTGTTTTTTTCAGTCTTATCTTTTATCGGCATCTGGAAATTCCGGCTTAACGTCTGGTTCGGCAGAATAGGGATATACATCCATAATTGCTGTTTCTGCAATCGAAGCAATGACGTAATCGGCCATTGTGCCTTTCATTCCTTCATCCAGCTTTTTTACAGCATCCCGTAAGTCGGAAGCTTGTACCAGTACGTTTGTTGCTGTTTTCTTTTCAGCGCCGCTTTTTTCATCGAGTGTAATGAAATACAGTTTGCATTTAAACCAGCGGTCGGCTGCATCTTCTTCACATGGGAATAGTTCACTATAGTTAGCTCGTTTAATGTCTGCTACCGTAAATTCTCCGCTGATGAATGGGGTTATTTCTTCGATGATGCGTGATTCAGCTTCTGTAAAACTGAGTGCATCTACCAGATAAGGTTCTGTTACTTTTTTGTTCATGCCGTTCTCCGCAACTTTTTCGTAGCGGATTTTACATTCGAACCAATTATGCATCATAATGAATTTCTTTCTGTGTTAGTTTGACAATGTTCATGCAAATGTACACTAAAATTTTAATAAAAACTCTTACACTGATAATTTATTTGTTCATTCGCGTAGCTTGCACCGATTCTGTTGCATGAACTCTTGTATCTCATCGGCATGGCTTCCCTGAAGCAGAATATGGTGATTGCCCAACGGATTGGTCAGGAAGTAGCTGACAGGCTTGTTTAGCTTGATTTTTAATTGTGTACGGTAGGATGTTGAAAGATTTGTATTTTCAGTCATATAACCTTCTGCTAGATAATATTCGTCCAGACATTCACTACCACACTTGAAAATTGTTACATCTCCTTCGTGCATCAGTCCTTGTATAGCAATTCCGCTTTGGGTCTCAAAATGGTCGCGTATGATAAATTCATTAACCATTTTAGTCGCAATAGAGCAGTGGGCTAACAGAAGCTCGTTGCGTTTGACGTCGATAAATGATGGATTTCCCATAAATGAGGGTTGTCCGGTTACGGCCTTAGCCATCAGCATGGTCATGATAGCTTGTAAATCACCTTCGCAACCGGCTGGTATTCCTTCATTATTTAATAAGGATAGTGCCAGACATCCTGTGGTATTCAATTGTTTTACTAGGGCAAAACAAGATAAGGCTATTGCATCTAGTTGCTCTGAAACACATAGCTGTTTGATGGCTTTGTATAAACGCATGGCCTTTAAAAGATCTTCGGCTGTAGCATCCTGACATGCTTTTGCTTTGTTGGCAAAGATAGAAGCTTCAAGTCCGATTTCATCATCTGTGATTTCATAGAACCGTTTGTAGACTTCCTGAAGAAGTATGTCTATATAGTTTACTCCCCATCGTTGACTTGCCAATAAATAGTCCACATGGCTGGCTACCAGCCATGAAGCCGGAGTTCCAATGACTCCGATACGTTTACCTTTTAACGAACGTTTGGCTGCAAAAGCTTTGTGGTGTAATAATACTTGTTTTGCCATATCGCTTGTATGGCCATGGATAATGCGTACTTTCATGTCCTTATTGCGTACACAGGCTGCTATTTCCAGAGCGGCAGCAAGCGAGTTGTTCAATCCGTCAGAGAGTAGTGTAATAGGGTAGGGAAGTATACTGAAATTTCTGATGACACAATCTTCTACACCTCCGCTTGCTATAAATGCCATTTTATATGCATTGGCTGGAATACTTTCTACTTCTTTATAGTTTACTAAATGGAGGGTAAAATGCTTTTCTAAAGCCATGAATAATTCTTTATGGCTTTGATAAATTTGCTCCATTTTATAACTTCCGGATGTGAATATAATAAGGTATAAATTCATAGCTCTATATGTAATGGTTTAACATTTACGAATATACATTTTTTCTTTTTGGCTCTCTGAAGTTGTGTGAAGTTTTTATGTTTTTTGATAGAGTTTAGAGCCTGTTTAGTCTTTTCACTCAATACGTCTTTGGATTTATTTTATAAGAAATGTTGTGCATTTTGTTCTTTCGGGTTATATTTGTAGCCACATTAAAATCAAATTGTTTATTTATGCCACAAATATCCATTAGAGGAAACGAAATGCCGGAGTCACCTATTCGTAAGCTGGCTCCTTTGGCTGAAGCTGCAAAAGGAAGAGGAATTCATGTATATCATCTGAATATTGGTCAGCCAGACCTGCCTACACCTCGAGCGGCCCTCGATGCGATTCGTAATATAGACCGTACAGTTCTCGAATATAGTCCCAGTCAAGGTTATCGTAGCTATCGTGAAAAACTGGTGGGCTATTATAAAAAATACGATATAAACCTTGATGCTGATGATATTATTATTACTACCGGAGGATCTGAAGCTGTTTTGTTCGCTTTTATGAGTTGTCTGAATCCGGGTGATGAAATTATTGTGCCCGAACCTGCATATGCTAACTATATGGCATTTGCTATTTCGGCGGGAGCTATAATTCGTACAGTAACAACGACGATTGAAGAAGGTTTTTCTTTGCCTAAGGTAGAAAAGTTTGAAGAATTGATAAACGAACGGACCAAAGGTATTTTGATTTGTAATCCCAATAATCCGACTGGTTATTTGTATACTCGTCGGGAAATGAATCAGATTCGCGATTTGGTTAAGAAGTACGATTTATTCTTGTTCTCTGATGAAGTTTATCGCGAATTTATTTATACAGGTTCTCCATATATTTCAGCATGTCATTTAGAAGGAATCGAAAAGAATGTTGTCTTGATTGATTCTGTTTCTAAGCGTTATTCTGAATGTGGAATCCGTATCGGTGCTCTGATAACCAAGAATGAAGAAGTCCGTAAAGCTGTTATGAAATTCTGTCAGGCACGTTTAAGTCCTCCTTTGATTGGGCAGATTGCGGCAGAGGCTTCGCTTGATGAACCGGAAGAGTATTCTCGTGAAATGTATGATGAGTATGTAGAGCGTAGAAAATGTCTGATTGATGGCTTGAACCGTATTCCAGGAGTATATTCACCGATTCCTATGGGGGCTTTCTATACCGTGGCAAAACTTCCGGTTGATGATGCGGAAAAGTTCTGCGCATGGTGTTTAAGCGATTTTAATTATGAAGGAGAAACTGTAATGATGGCTCCTGCAGCAGGCTTTTACACGACTCCGGGGGCAGGTCGCAATGAGGTACGTGTTGCATATGTTCTGAAAAAAGAAGACCTGGCGCGTGCTTTGTTTGTGTTGCGTAAAGCCCTTGAAGCATATCCCGGACACGTAGACGAATGATATGAACTGGAAGCTTTTTATTGCACGCCGTATCTATAAAGATAATGAAGGCGGAAAGGAAGTTTCAAAGCCAGCCATACGTATTGCGATGGCTGGAATTGCTATTGGGTTGGCTGTAATGATCATCTCGGTAGCGGTTGTCATTGGTTTTAAGCATCAGGTACGCGATAAGGTTATCGGTCTTAGTTCGGACATTCTTGTTACTAGTATGGATGAGGCTCAGGCATACCAGACAACTCCGGTTGCCGGAGGAGACAGTGTGATGCAAGTGTTAAGAAGCTTACCTTCTGTGAGCCATGTACAGCGTTATGCTAGTAAGCCGGGGATGATTATGACTGCTGATAATTTTCAGGGAATGCTTCTGAAAGGTATAGCTCAGGAGTATGATATGACTTTTTTGCAAAACCATCTTCTTGAGGGAGAAATTCCAGCATTTACAGATTCGATAGCCAGCAATAAAGTTCTTGTATCGAGAACCATTGCCGACCGTTTGTCTTTAAAGGTTGGGGATAATCTGTATACTTATTATCTGGAGAACAATATTCGTGCTCGTCGACTTACTGTTTCTGGTATTTATCAAACAAATTTTTCTGCCTATGACGATTTGTTTTTGATAACGGATTTATATACAGTCGTTCGTCTGAATAATTGGGAAAAAGACCAGGTGGGAGGATTGGAGATTGAAGTCAGTGATTATGCATTACTCGAGCAGGTCAACGATAATATACGTGGTTTGTTTGATGAAAAGAGTGATCGATACGGCAATATGTATTATTCGCGTACAGTAGAAGAAGTATATCCTCAGATATTTGCATGGTTGGATTTGCTTGATGTTAATGTGTGGGTTATTCTGATTCTGATGGTTGGTGTTGCAGGATTTACTATGATTTCCGGATTGCTGATTATTATATTGGAACGTACAAATATGATAGGGGTGCTGAAAGCATTGGGAGCTGATAATACTGCTGTCCGAAAGATTTTTCTTTCGTTCTCCGTACTTCTTATCAGAAAAGGTATGCTGTGGGGAAATATTGTCGCTCTTTCTTTCTGTATTCTACAGTATTACTTCAAAATCGTAAAACTAGATCCGGCGACATATTATGTCGATTCTGTTCCTGTTGAGTTGAATATAGGAGTCTGGCTGTTGTTGAATATCTGTACATTGATAGTTTCTGTTTTAATGTTGGTAGGACCTTCCTATCTTGTCAGTCGTATTCATCCGGCTAAATCCGTAAGATTCGAATAAGGGTATTTTTACAGTAACCATATAAAAATGTCCTGATATTTTAAAGAAGGTTATTGACTTTCACTAAAATATCAGGACATTTTTATATGTCTTAGTATGAGACTATCCTATTTTGCTGATTTTCTTCAGACGTTCTTCATCAATTAGCTTTATCTTACGTCCGTCAATAATAATCAGTTTTTCTGTTGCGAAATTAGATAAGGTACGAATAGCATTCGAAGTAGTCATATTGGATAAGTTAGCCAAATCTTCTCTTGACAAATAAATGCTAAGTGTGCATTGATCTTCTTCTACTCCATAAGTATCTTTAAGGAACAGAAGTGATTCGGCAAGACGTCCTCGAATGTGTTTTTGAGTCAGGTTTACCGTACGTTCATCCGAAATACCCAAATCTTTTGATAATTGGCGAATAAAGAACATTGCCAGATCTGCATTTTCCTGAATTAACTTGATAATGACAGGCATGGGTATCAGACACATTGTACATGGCTCGAATGCCGCTGCTGCTGTTACAAAGTTTTCCTCTGCAAAGTAAGCACGATAAGCAAAGTATTCTTTATTCTTTATGACACGAATAATCTGACTGCGTCCGCCTACACCATCCTTGTATATCTTTACTTTGCCGCTGAGCAGGCACATCAGGTGCATGGGAGTTTCTCCTTCACAGTAGATTGTTTCGTTTTTTTTATATTTCTGTATTGTAAAATTTTGCGCAAGTAATTCACGTTGCGATTCGGTAAGAGGCTGCCACAAATCAGGGATACTTTCGGCAATCTCGGCTTCTGTTAATTCCTTCTTGACCATAACTGCTATAAAACCATGTTTTGTAGCACAAAGGTAGGAAGAAAAATTTAAAAACTTAATTTTATCCTTGAAAAATGTCGTGTGTACATATGGATTTGTTATATATTTGCTTCTGTTTATGGGAAAATTAAGAAATATATATCATGTTATATTCCGATTGTTAATGTACCTTCTTGCTTTAAGTTTTGCCACTGAAGCAAGGGGAGGGGATAATATGCCGTCTTATCTTTCCAAACCACATGTTACCGATTCTGTACTTTCTCATATTTTTCATTCGGCATCAGTCTATGCTCAAGAGGTGGGAGAGTATAAAGCCGATTTGTACCTGAAAGGTCGGTTGCAGATTCATAAGCAAAATAGAATCATCAAGTATGTTCCTTCTATGTTTCGTTTTGAGAAGGGAGTAAATGACTATATACATGAGTCCATCAGCGAATTACATTATACGGCTCCTCATATATACGACCGGAAGATTCGTGCTGTTTCTACAACTTTTACGGGAGGTAACAGCCGTTTTTTTGATATAATGGATTTTGTTAAGTTTAATATTTATGCTCCTTCGTTGATGGAAGACAAAGTCCTTTCACCACTTAACGAACAGTCTAGTGTACATTATTATTATCTGCTTGATTCGATCGATTACTGGAAGGAGGGAGAAGTTTATAAAATACGTGTAATACCCCGTTATCGTAGTACCCAGTTGCTTGAGGGATTTTTTTGGATAACTACAAATGACTGGACGATACGTTATTTGAATTTTCATGGAGCTTACGATCTGATTCGCTTTCATGTGGCAATGCGTATGGGGGAAACGGAAAAAACAAAGTATCTTCCTCAGCTGATAAATCTGGATATCGTATTTAAGTTTTTGCGTAATAACCTGGAAATGAATTATACGGGCTGGCTAAAGTATGATGAGGTTATTTTTAAGAAAAAAGAAGAAATGGATGTACTGCTGAAGAAACGGCATAAATATAATTTGTCTAATTCTTACACGTTAACTTGTGATACCACACGTTTGGTTCAGGATCGTGATTCGTTTGCCCGTATTCGCCCTTTGCCTCTTACCGATTGGGAAGACAGTTTATATTTGTCTTTCGATGAGCGTCGCCGCAAGGAACAGGGAGATACCTTGCAAAGAGTAGAAACTAAATTTAAGAAAAACCTGGTGTATATCGGACAGTTGGGAGATGCCTTGATCAGTAGTTATGATATTGATATATCTAAAGTTGGTAACATTACATGCTCTCCTTTAATAAACCCTTTGCTCGTAAGTTATAGCCATCGCAATGGAATTTCGTATCGTCAGGAGTTTAAATATAATAAACTCTTCCACGATGGGAGATTATTGCACATCGTACCTCAGATCGGTTATAATTTTACGAAGAAAGAGCTTTACGCTAAAATGGATGCAGAATATGTTTACAACCCTATGAAACATGGATCTGTTTCTGTAAATGTAGGAAACGGTAACCGTATCTATAGTAGTTTGGTGCTCGACCAACTGAAAGAAATGCCGGACAGTCTGTTTAGCTTTGACGGGCTTGAACTGGATTACTTTAAGGATGTATATCTGAATATTTCTCATAATATTGAGATTATAAACGGACTGACTTTATGGACGGGTGTGGCCATGCACTGGCGTTATGCAGCAGAAAGTACTCCGGAAGTGGCAAGCCGGGTACGTTTGAAGTATAACAGTTTTGCTCCTCGATTGCGTGTTGAATGGACACCGGGTATGCACTATTATATAAACGGAAATCGAAAGGTGAATGTTGGCTCGAGTTATCCTACTTTCCTTATAGATTATGAACGTGGAATAAAGATAATGAAGAATTCAGGGGAATATGAACGTTTTGAATTCTCAGCGGAGCAAAAGATACGTGTTCGTGACCTGCATACGATTGCTTATCATCTGGGTGGAGGTTTTTTCACAAATCAGAATGATATGTATTTTGTGGATTATGTGAATTTTGCCAATCGCAATCTACCTCAAGGATGGAATGATGATATTGGAGGTACATTTCAGATGCTGGATGGACGCTGGTATAATGCCTCACGTCATTATTTCCGTGGAAATATGACATATGAAACTCCTTTTTTATTATTATATCCTGTAAGTCGGTTGTTGTCGTTTATTCAAAAGGAAAGAGTTTATGCAGGTATCTTGTTCATGCCTCATTTGAATCCCTATCTGGAATTAGGTTATGGAATAGGTACACATCTGTTTGATTTTGGGGTATTCGTGGGAAATGAAAAAGGTAAATTCACATCTGTGGGATGTAAATTTACCTTCGAGCTGTTCAATAGATGATAATCTAATTCTTTATGTATTCTTTCTTTATTTTCTTAGGAAGTCTTTCTTTTTGCGTAGCAGATATTGCATTTGCCGTACCAGACTCCATAATGGACGAAGAATGTCAAACAATGGGAAAATACAACATAGGTTTTCATTCAGATCGCGGCTCGTATGGTGAAAGACAGTCATAGTCGAAATAAAACGGATTAGCCAAAACAAGACAATGAGGTCCATACCGATCCATTGTTGTTCTATAATACTGAATGCCAAAGCCGAAATTGTAGCTAGATGAAATAGTCCGCAGGTCCATGTGTCGATAACATTGATGAACCTTGCCATGCCCTGATAATAGTGTCCGGTAACCATCGCATTCATTTTTTCTTCAAACCAGATACGCTTGTAAGGAGGAATTGGCATACGGACAATGCTGTCTTCTCCTGAAGCTACACGAGTGTTGTATTTGTTTGCAACTGCATTGATGAATAAGTCATCTTCTCCTCGTTGCAGTTGCAGATGATCTGCAAAACCCTTATGCTTTTCATACAAACTTTTTCGGTAAGCCAGATTACGTCCTATACCCATATACGGATTGCCTGCTAAGGCCATACCTAAATACCGGAGTGAATGGAAAAATGAGTCGGTTGTGATTCGTCGGGCAAACCATCCTTTTTGGGGTAGATAATTGCTGTATCCTAGTACGATATCTGTATTTGGAGTCATTTGTTCGGCCAGTCTTCTCAGCCAGTTCCGGCTGACAGGACAGCAATAAGGTTCTGTAACTACAAGCCATTCATAACGGCTGGCACGTATTCCCATTGCGATGCCCAGCTTTTTCCGACTGACGTAGCGGGCAGTTTCCGGAATGAAGGTGTGATACAGATTATTGTATTTGTCGGATAATAACTTCAGGATGTTTTCATCTTCTCCAGCCGACTTGTCATTGATGACAATTACCTCAAATTCCGGATAATCTTGTTCGAGAATGGCAGGAAGGTTTTTGGTTAATGCACTTCCGGAGTCTTTGGTCACGATAATAACTGATAGTGGTGGAAGTTCTGTTCCGGCAGCTTCATTCTTTTTTTTGAAATGCCGATGTATGCGGTTGTAGATTCCAAAAACGTAACATAACTGAATCGCACAAAGTATGCCACAGACTGCAACCAGCAAAAAAGTGGTAGATGCCAAATCGAGTGTAATCATATTGTGAGTCTTATAATAAAAATCGGTGCAAAAATAGAGTAATTTTTCGAGATTGCGCTCAATCTGTCTTCTAATAAAGGATGATTTTTTGTGCCTTATTCAATTTTCGCTATCTTTGCATGGCGTAAAATAATGTTACGCTGCCGGAAGAATCAGAAAATAATAAAAGTAAGAAATGAAGAATATACGTAATTTTTGTATTATTGCCCATATCGACCACGGAAAGTCTACACTGGCAGACCGCCTTCTGGAGTATACTCAGACAGTGAAGGTCACAGAAGGACAGATGTTGGACGACATGGATTTGGAGCGCGAGCGTGGTATAACTATCAAAAGTCATGCTATTCAGATGGAGTATACCTATAAAGGTGAAAAATATATACTGAATCTGATTGATACTCCGGGGCACGTCGATTTTTCTTACGAGGTATCTCGTTCTATCGCTGCATGTGAAGGAGCTTTATTGGTAGTAGATGCTTCGCAAGGAGTGCAGGCACAGACCATTTCTAATCTTTATATGGCACTGGAACATGACCTGGAGATTATTCCGGTAATGAATAAGTGTGATATGGCAAGTGCTATGCCGGAAGAAGTGGAAGATGAAATTATCGACTTGTTAGGGTGTAAGCGTGAAGATATTATCCGTGCATCTGGAAAAACCGGCATGGGCGTAGAAGAGATTCTTCAGGCGGTAGTCGAACGGATTCCATGTCCGGTGGGAGATGAAGAAGCACCTTTGCAAGCTTTGATCTTCGACTCTGTATTCAATTCGTTTAGAGGTATCATTGCGTATTTCAAGGTAGTAAACGGAGTGATCCGTACCGGTGATAAAGTTAAATTCTTCAATACTGGAAAAGAATATGATGCCGATGAGGTTGGAGTGTTGAAAATGGATATGGTTCCTCGTAAGGAGCTTCGTACCGGTGATGTTGGTTATATCATATCCGGTATCAAAACCTCGAAGGAAGTTAAGGTCGGCGATACAATTACTCATATTTCTCGTCCTTGTGATAAAGCTATCGATGGTTTTGAAGAGGTTAAGCCTATGGTCTTTGCCGGTGTCTATCCGATAGAGGCTGAGGATTATGAGAATCTGCGTGCATCGTTGGAGAAACTTCAGCTGAATGATGCTTCACTTACTTTCCAGCCGGAATCATCATTGGCATTGGGCTTCGGCTTCCGATGCGGATTCTTGGGATTGCTCCATATGGAAATTGTTCAGGAACGTCTGGACCGTGAGTTTGATATGAATGTCATCACGACTGTTCCCAACGTGTCATATATGGTGTACGATAAGCAGGGAAATGTGCAGGAGGTACATAATCCTGGTGGCATGCCCGATCCGACTCTTATCGATCATATCGAAGAGCCTTATATCGATGCGTCCATCATTACTGCTACCGATTATATTGGCTCGATTATGACATTGTGTTTGGGTAAGCGTGGTGAGCTGGTTCGTCAGGATTATATTTCGGGTAATCGTGTAGAGCTTCACTATAAAATGCCGTTGGGTGAAATTGTGATAGATTTTTACGATAAGCTGAAGAGTATATCGAAGGGATATGCTTCTTTTGATTATCATCAGTCGGGCTTCCGTCCTTCGAAACTTGTTAAACTGGATATCCTGTTGAACGGTGAATCTGTAGATGCACTTTCTACCCTAACTCATTTTGATAATGCATACGATTTGGGACGTCGCATGTGCGAGAAACTGAAGGAGCTGATTCCCCGCCAGCAGTTTGAAATAGCAATTCAGGCAGCTATCGGTGCAAAGATTATTGCTCGTGAGACTATTAAAGCAGTACGTAAGGATGTAACAGCCAAGTGTTACGGTGGTGATGTGAGCCGTAAGCGTAAGTTGCTTGAAAAACAAAAGAAAGGAAAGAAACGTATGAAGCAGATCGGTACGGTAGAAGTGCCTCAGAAAGCTTTCCTTGCTGTGTTGAAATTGGATTAAACAGGTAATTTAGTCAGTCTATAGACTGTGCTCTTTTTAAAGACGCCCTCTGTATTTTCATGATATGTAAATGACTTGGTATTGTACCAGTCTTTGAATAATGAAAAATACAGAGGGTGTAATGTTTTAGGGTCTATGTTCTCCTTTTGTCGGCCAGCTGTTCTATATGAAAATTTATTGTAGAATCTTTGTTGTTTTGTATAAATAATTTGTCTTTTTATACGAAAGGAGGCAAAACTTTATACTCTTCTTTTAAAAAGTTTTTTTCACTTTTTCATCAAAGTCTTTAATTAATATTTTGATATTACGGAAAAAAGAGTTTCCTTTGTAACAAATCATTAAACAAATCCGTGTTTAATAGGAATTCAAAAACGCTTTCTGTTGAATATAAATTCGTTTGTGGTTTTGAGTTCTTGATTTTGAAATTGTCTGTAACACGGTATCACTCTTCTATAGTAGTTGTCTTTGGGTTTCAGAAGGAATAATTGAGCAGGGGACGCTGTGTGCGGGCAGATTGTTAAACCCTTAAAAGTCAATCCTGCTATGGAAGATAACGAAAGAATATTCCCGGATGATAAGTTGGTTTCTATGTTTCGTAATGGTGACAGTCACGCTTTCGAAATTTTGTTGTCACGTTATGATGAATGCATAATGAGAGCTATCCGAAAGAGTACCATTAATAATAATGATAGCGTAGAAGACCTGTATCAGGAAATTGTTACCCATCTTTATGAAAAACTAAAATGCGTATACAAGGCAAATGGCCATTTCGGAGCATGGCTGAATTGCGTCGTTGGGAATTTTTTATGTAGTGTGTATCGTAAGAAACATCAGGATTGCCTTCCATTGAAACTTGATATATTGAAAGATGACGATTGTCTTGTCGATAATTATATTTCAGCAGAAAGAAGAGAGCGAAAATTCGAGGATCTGGAAGAGGCTGTAGAAGGCTTGTCGGAAGAATTGGGCCGTTTGGTTAAAATGAAAATCTGGGAGGGGATGACTTATCAGGAAATATCAGAACAGACAGGTATTAATAGATCTACAGTTGTAAAACGCTTGAAGTCTGCTTATCAGGAGTTGGAAAAAAGGATGATTGCCAAAGGATATGATGATGCTTTGATATAAAATTTTACTTTTTTTAATGAGAAAAACATTGTTAACGTTACCAATGAAACAATTTTTATAGTACATTTGCCACGGATTTGTAAAGTACGGTTTGCAAAACATGGTAAATAGTATAAAACATCTAGGTATTGTGGAAAACATCAATGGCTCTCGCTTGAAAGTAAGAATTGTGCAGAGTTCAGCTTGCTCGTCTTGTAGTGTGAAAGGACACTGCAGTGCTTCCGAAACCAAAGAAAAAATAATTGATGTTTATAATAAGAATGGAGTTCCATGCCAGATTGGCGAACGAGTAATGATTGTTGGAACTACCTCAATGGGTATGAAAGCTGTCTTTTTAGCTTTTGTACTTCCTTTTGTCGTGTTATTGCTTGCCCTGATTTTTTCGTTGAAACTGACTGGGGGGGATGAGGTTTTGTCGGCCTTGATTTCTTTGGCTACCCTGGTTCCCTATTACCTTATTATATATATGTGTCGGCAGAAAATCAGCCGCTCGTTTATGTTTACCCTAGAATCAATATATAATTAATAAACTAACTTTATATTTTTATGAACTTAATTTTGGTTGCAGTGATTTCATTGGGGGCCATTGGCTTGATTGCCGCAGTTATTTTGTTTGTGGCTTCAAAGAAATTTGCTGTGTATGAAGATCCGCGAATTGCTCAGGTAGCCGAAGTGCTTCCACAAGCTAACTGCGGTGGATGTGGTTATCCGGGATGTTCTGGTTTTGCCGCTGCTTGCGTGAAGGCTGGTTCACTCGAAGGAAAACTGTGTCCGGTGGGCGGTCAGCCTACCATGGAAAAGGTAGCTGGTATTTTAGGACTGGAGGCTACAGCTTCAGAACCTAAAGTAGCGGTAGTGAGATGTAACGGTACATGTGCCAACCGTCCTAAACTTACTCAGTACGATGGTGTGCGCTCATGTGTAGTAGCTAATTCCACTTATGGAGGTGAAACCGGATGTACATTCGGCTGCTTGGGATGTGGCGACTGTGTAAGTGCTTGCCAGTTCGATGCCATTCACATGAATCCGGAAACCGGATTACCCGAAGTGGATGAAAGTAAATGTACTGCTTGTGGTGCTTGTAGCAAAGCATGTCCGCGTAACATTATCGAAATCCGTCCGAAAGGAAAGAACAACCGTCGTGTATACGTACAGTGTGTCAATAAAGACAAAGGTGCTGTTGCACGTAAGGCTTGTACCGCTGCATGTATCGGCTGTGGCAAGTGTGTGAAGGTTTGTCCGTTCGAAGCTATTACACTCGAAAACAATCTGGCATACATCGATCCGGCTAAGTGTAAATCTTGCCGCAAGTGCGAAACTGAATGTCCTCAGAATGCAATTGTTGCAGTAAATTTCCCTCCTCGCAAGGCTAAACCTGCTGACGCTGCTCCTGCAGCACAGGCTGCTTCTGCTGCACCAAAGGCTGCTCAGCCTGTAGCTGAACCTAAAAAGGAAACAGTGGAAGTTAAAGCTGCTGAAGCTCCGAAAGAAGCTCCTAAAACTGAGGCTTAATCAAAATTAGTAATTAAATTAAAAAGATATTTACAGTGAAGACATTTAGAATTGGTGGAGTTCATCCAGCAGAAAATAAATTGTCAGCAGGCAAAGCTATCGAAACACTTGCTCTTCCTAAGCAGGCTGTTTTCCCTTTGTCACAGCATATCGGTGCTCCCGCTACTGCTATCGTAAAAAAAGGTGATGTAGTGAAGGTCGGAACCAAGATTGCTGAAGCAGGAGGCTTTGTTTCTGCCGCTATCTTCTCTTCTGTTTCTGGTAAAGTAAACAAAGTGGATAGCGTTATCGACGCCAGTGGCTATCGTAAACCGGCTATTTTTATTGATGTGGAAGGTGACGAATGGGAAGAAAGCATCGACCGCAGCAGCGAACTGGTAAAAGAATGTAACCTGACTCCTGAAGAAATTGTTGCTAAGATAAAAAATGCAGGTGTTGTTGGTATGGGTGGTGCTTGTTTCCCTACTCATGTAAAACTTACTCCTCCTCCGGGCTGTAAGGCAGACTGCGTAATTATCAATGCAGTAGAATGTGAACCATATCTGACAGCCGACCATCGTCTGATGCTGGAAAAGGCAGATGAAATATTGGTTGGTGTACAGATTCTGATGAAAGCAGCTAAGGTTACCAAAGGATATATCGGCATTGAAAATAATAAGCCGGATGCTATCAAGCTGATGACAGAGAAGGCTGCTGCTTATCCTGGTATTGAAATTGTTCCTTTGAAAGTGAAATATCCGCAAGGAGGTGAAAAGCAGTTGATTGATGCAGTTATTGGCCGTCAGGTTCCTGCTCCTCCCGCAATTCCTATCAATGTAGGTGCAGTCGTTCAGAACGTAGGAACTGCTTATGCAGTATACGAGGCTGTACAGAAAAACAAGCCTTTGTTCGAACGTATCGTAACCGTTACAGGAAAATCGTTGAAGAACCCTTCAAACTTCCTGACACGTATGGGTACTCCGATGAGCCAGCTTATTGAAGCTGCCGGCGGTCTGCCCGAAGACACAGGAAAGGTAATCGGCGGTGGTCCGATGATGGGTAAGGCATTGGCTAATACAGAAGTTCCTATCTGCAAAGGTAGCTCGGGCGTATTAATCATGAACGATAAGGAAGCACGTCGTGCAGAACCTCAGCCATGTATCCGTTGCGCTAAGTGCGTTAGTGCTTGTCCGATGGGACTGGAACCGTTCTTGCTGGCTACTTGCTCGGCTCATGGCGACTGGGAACGTGTAGAACATGAAATGATTATGTCATGTATCGAGTGCGGTTCTTGTCAGTTCACATGTCCTTCTCATCGTCCGATGCTGGACTATATTCGTTTAGGTAAAGGTAAGGTGGGCGGAATTATCCGTGCACGTAACGCTAAAAAATAATTGAATTTTAATTATGGCAAACAAATTAATTGTATCATTATCACCCCACGTGCATAGCGGTGACAGCGTACAGAAGAATATGTATGGTGTAATCATCGCTTTGGTGCCTGCCTTGCTTGTATCATTCTACATGTTCGGTCTGGGGGCTGTCATTGTCACGTTGACTTCTGTCATTGCGTGTCTGTTTTTCGAATGGGCTATTACAAAGTATATCTTGAAGCGTGAACGTACTACCATAATGGATGGCTCTGCTGCGCTGACCGGTATTCTTCTGGCATTCAACTTGCCTTCTAATCTTCCTTTATGGATTATCATCATCGGTGCGCTGGTTGCTATCGGTATTGGTAAGATGACTTTCGGCGGATTGGGATGTAACCCGTTCAACCCTGCTTTGGTAGGACGTATTTTCTTGCTGATTTCTTTCCCTGTACAGATGACTTCATGGCCTGTTACCGGTCAGTGGGCAAGCTATACAGATGCTGAAACAGCTGCAACTCCACTTGCTCTGATGAAGCAGGCTGTACATGGCGATGCAAATGCATTGAGCCAGTTGCCCGATACAATGAGTCTTTTCCTGGGTAACAATCCGGGATGTATCGGTGAAATCAGTGCATTGGCTTTGCTTATCGGTCTGGTATATATGTTATGGAAAAAAATCATTTCATGGCATATTCCGGTATCTATCATCGCGACAGTGTTCGTATTCTCAGGCTTGATGCATCTGGCAAACCCTGTAGCTTATGCATCTCCGTTCGTTCACCTGTTTACCGGTGGTTTGATGTTGGGAGCAATCTTTATGGCTACCGACTATGTAACTTCACCTATGACTCATAAAGGAATGATCATTTATGGTGTAGCTATCGGATTCCTGACAGTGGTAATTCGTCTTTTCGGTGCTTATCCGGAAGGAATGTCATTCGCTATTTTCATCATGAATGCATTTACTCCGTTGATTAACACTTATTGTAAACCTAAACGATTCGGGGAGGTAGTAAAGAAATGAAAAAACTTGAATCATCTTTAAAGAATATGGCTTTGGCACTGACAGGCTTTTCTGTAGTAGCCGGAGGTTTATTGGGCTGGGTGAACGATGTTACCGCTGAGCCGATTGCTCAGGCAAATGCTAAAACATTGAGTGATGCAATTGCCGTAGTAGTTCCGGGATTTGACAACAACCCTGCCGAAGCGCCCGAAACTGTAGAGGTAAACGGTGCTACTTATAAGATTTATAAAGCAACTAAAGGCGGAGAGCCGATAGGAGCTGCCGTAGAGTCGTCGGCAAACGGATTCGGTGGTGCACTGACCGTATTGGTTGGTTTTGATAATGATGGAAATATCATCGATTATTCTCTGTTGAGTCATGCAGAAACTCCGGGATTGGGTTCGAAGGCTGCCGACTGGTTTAAAAAAGGAGCTAAAGGCGACATTACCGGAAAGAATCCGGGTGAAGCAGCCCTGACTGTAAGCAAGGATGGGGGACAGATCGATGCGATTACGGCTTCTACCATTACTTCACGCGCTTTCTTGCTGGCAGTGAACAATGCTTATGCAGCATATAAGAATCAGTATGTAGATGGTGCTAGCGGTGCAACTACCCAGGCTGAAGAGGCAGATGCTGAAACAGCTGTTGCTGCTGATAGTACAAATGTTGAAAATAATTAATAGGAAGGAGCAGACTATGAATAATTTTAAAGTATTGATGAACGGGATTGTAAAAGAAAATCCTACGTTTGTACTCCTTTTGGGTATGTGTCCTACGCTGGGTACTACCTCTTCTGCCATTAATGGTATGGGAATGGGACTGGCTACTATGTTCGTTCTTATCTGTTCGAATGTGGTGATTTCATTGATTAAGAATCTGGTTCCTGACATGGTACGTATTCCTATTTTCGTTGTTGTTATCGCTTCGTTCGTAACCTTGTTGCAGATGGTGATGCAGGCTTATGTCCCCGCACTGTATGCTACCCTCGGATTGTTTATCCCCTTGATTGTGGTAAACTGTATCTTGCTGGGACGTGCAGAAGCTTTTGCTGCAAAGAATAATCCGCTTTCGTCGTTCTTCGACGGACTGGGTATGGGACTTGGTTTTACCATTGCTCTGACACTGTTGGGCGGTGTTCGTGAATTCCTTGGAACAGGTAAGTTGTTTAACATTGCCATCATGCCGGAAGAATATGGTATGCTGATCTTTGTACTGGCTCCGGGAGCATTCATCGTATTGGGTTACCTGATTGCTATTGTAAACCGTCTGAAAAAGGCATAACTCCTAAAAAGTAGAAGATATGGAATATATATTGATATTTATCACCGCTATCTTTGTGAACAACATTGTGTTGTCACAGTTTCTCGGTATCTGTCCGTTCTTGGGCGTTTCTAAGAAGGTAGAAACCGCTATGGGTATGGGAGCTGCTGTTGCCTTTGTGTTGACGCTGGCTACCATTGTGACTTACGTTATCCAGAAGTTTGTGCTCGATGCTTTCGGACTGGGTTATTTGCAGACCATTGCATTTATTCTTGTCATTGCGGCATTGGTTCAGATGGTGGAAATTATTTTGAAGAAAGTTTCTCCGGCTTTGTATCAGGCTCTGGGAGTATTCTTGCCGTTGATTACAACAAACTGCTGTATCTTGGGTGTGACTATTCTGGTTATTCAGAAGAATTATGATTTGCTGACAGGTGTTGTTTATGCGTTCTCTACAGCTCTCGGTTTTGCTTTGGCCTTGATCGTCTTTGCTGGAATCCGTGAACAGCTCAGTCTGGTGAATATCCCTAAAGGTATGCGTGGCATGTCTATTGCACTGGTCACAGCTGGTCTGCTGGCAATGGCATTCATGGGCTTCTCTGGTGTAGATAAAGGCCTGGCAGTTTTATTTGGACTGTAATCCGCACAAAACCTGATTGGTTAATATCTTGAATGAGCAGAACTCTTTTCTGTCCGGGAGGATGAAAGAGTTCTGCTTTTTTATGCCTTTGCATATTTATTTGATAAATTTGAGAGAGTTTTTTCTGACAGATGACGTGATATTCGATAATTATTTCTACTTTTGTTGAAGAAAAAATTTGAAGGACGTAATTTTATAGCAATATGAAAGAAAGAATTCTGGTAACAGGTGGAACCGGTTATATTGGTTCTCATACAGTTGTAGAGCTTCAGAATAGTGGTTATGAGGTAATTATTGTAGATAATCTTTCGAACTCTCGTGCTGATGTAGTCGATAATATTGAAAAGATTACAGGTATTCGTCCTGAATTCGAACAGGTAGACTGCTTGGATTATGCAGGAATGGATGCTGTGTTTACCAAATATCCAGGTATTAAAGGAATTATCCATTTTGCAGCAAGCAAGGCTGTAGGTGAATCAGTGCAGAAACCTTTGTTGTATTATCGCAACAATCTGGTTTCATTGATTAACTTGCTGGAGCTGATGCCTAAGCATAACGTTCCGGGCATTATCTTCTCATCTTCATGTACAGTATACGGTCAGCCCGACAAACTTCCTGTTACAGAAGAGGCTCCGATTAAGAAAGCAGAATCACCTTATGGAAATACAAAACAGATAAACGAAGAAATTATTCGTGATACTGTGGCTTCCGGCTCTCCGATTCATGCTATTCTGTTGCGTTACTTCAATCCGATAGGTGCTCATCCTACAGCACTCATCGGTGAATTGCCTAACGGTGTTCCGCAGAATCTTATTCCGTATCTGACTCAGACAGCTATCGGCATCCGTGAAAAATTGAGTGTATTTGGTGATGATTATAATACACCTGATGGTTCATGTATCCGCGATTATATTTATGTTGTCGATTTGGCTAAGGCACATGTTATTGCCATGAACCGTATCCTGGAAAACAAACAGAAAGACAAAGTTGAAGTATTCAATATTGGTACAGGTAGAGGTCTTTCTGTTCTGGAACTGATTCATGCTTTTGAATCGTCAACAGGAGTGAAGCTGAATTATCAGATTGCAGGCCGTCGTGCCGGAGATATCGAACAAGTGTGGGCCGATCCTTCTTACGCTAACAATGAATTGGGCTGGAAGGCTGAAACTTCTATCGAAGAAACACTGCGTTCAGCATGGAACTGGCAGCTGAAACTTCGCGAAAAAGGAGTTCAGTAATCGGTTGAATGAAAAATGACAAAAAACGTTAATACATAAAACCAAAACGTTTGAAGAAATGTTTTATTGATGCAGACGCTTAAAACACTTGGATGTATGTGAATATGTGTAAGTGTTACCTGTTCCAGAAGTGGAAAAGGAGCGTTAATGCATAGTAGTTTTGTCGTGTTTTATTTTGTGTTTGTGTTGTGACTGTTTCTCGACGTGAGTCGGGAAACAGTTTTTTGTTTGCAGAATTTTGTATAACTTTGCAGCCGATTTTGAATTCTGTCCGATTTTACTGATTGTTCAGGCTGATTCAAAGTCAGGGGAATGGGACTTCCCTGTTATAAACCGCTAATAAAGTAGCTGATAGTTCCTGCCGGAGTTGGTCTTTGGAGTAAGACTGGCAGGAAAATCTATATCTGCTTGTCTGAAAAAAGAATCCGGCTTCCGTTTTCGAAGAAGTTATTTTTATTGTTTGACAAAATATAGACAAGAGATGAAGATTCAGAAAAATCAAAACATTGCGATGAAACTGCAACAGTTTCCTTTACTTTTTTATTTATTCAAGTGGCTTTTTCTTTCTGCTATATCCGGAGCGTGTATCGGTTCGGCTTCCGCCTTATTGTTGGTTTCGCTGGAATGGGCAACCCAATATCGTGAACACCATCTGTGGATTATAGCCCTGCTTCCTGTAGCCGGCTTGGTCATCGGACTGATGTATCATTACCTGGCAGGTACGGCGTCACGGGGAAATAATTTTTTGATAGAAGAAATCCGTTCTCCGCATGACATAATTCCTTTTCGGATGGCTCCTCTTGTTTATATAGGAACAGTTCTGACACATCTGTTTGGCGGATCAGCCGGACGTGAAGGAACCGGAGTGCAGATGGGAGGGGCAATAGCCGACCGTTTTTCCAAGCTTTTCCGCTTGCCCAGACGCGACCATCGGGTTATGGTAGCAATAGGTATCAGTGCCGGTTTTGCTTCTATTTTCGGGACACCGCTGGCAGGAGCTGTATTTGGTCTGGAGGTAATCATTGTGGGAAGAATGCGTTATGAATCCATTCTTCCGGTCTTTTTGTCGGCTGCCTTTGCACATTTGACTTGCCATACTTGGGGCGTAGAGCATACGCTTTATCCGGCTCCTGTAGTTCCGGAACTGGGCGTTTCAAATATCTTGTGGGTTGCTCTTTCGGGCATTGTATTTGGAGTTGTTGCAATGGCATTCTCACGTTCTATCGGTTTCTGGGGAGGAGTGGCAAAAAAGTTTATATCCTATCCACCTTTACGTCCGGTAGCAGGAGGTATAATAATTGCCTTGGCAGTCTGGCTGTTGGGTACGACCAAGTACATCGGACTGGGTGTGCCGACCATCGTAGCCTCTTTTTCGGAACAGCAGATGTGGTATGATTTCCTCTTGAAACTGATTTTTACAACATTTACGATTGGTGTTGGTTTTAAGGGAGGAGAGGTTACTCCTTTGTTCTTTGTCGGAGCTACCTTAGGCAGTGCCTTATCTTTTATCATTCCATTGCCCATGAGCCTATTGGCCGGACTCGGATTTGTAGCCGTTTTTGCCGGAGCCACCAATACCCCGATAGCCTGTACCTTTATGGGAATCGAGTTGTTCGGCATAGAACCGGGAATTTATCTGGGCATAGCTTGTGTCGTAGCCTATTTGTTTTCCGGACATACAGGAATATACACGTCGCAGGTTGTTGGCACTCCCAAACATTTACTCTATTTGCGTGATAAGGGAAAGACGCTGAAATAAGTCTTGATTTATAGCAAGATTTTGAAGATAAAAAATGAGAAAACTGTTAAATCGGCAATATTATCCATGGGTTTCCGTAATTTTGTAACCTATTTCAGAAACAGACACGGATATGGCACAATTAAGAGAAATGACAACAGGCCCTTCACTGCCGTTGATCTTCAATTTCACATTACCTTTATTGCTGGGTAACTTGTTGCAGCAGACTTATTCATTGGTTGATGCGGCTATTGTCGGAAAATTTCTTGGGATAAATGCCCTGGCATCGGTCGGAGCAAGCACTTCGGTGGTCTTTCTTATATTAGGCTTCTGCAACGGATGCTGTGGAGGATTTGCTATTCCTGTAGCTCAGAAATTTGGTGCGCGCGACTATGTGACGATGCGGCGTTATGTTTCTGTCAGTCTGAAAATAGCCGGAGTCATGTCGGTCATCATCGCATTGCTTACCAGCCTGCTGTGTGCCTTTATTCTCCGGACGATGCAGACGCCTGAGAATATTTTTCAAGGAGCATACAGCTATCTGCTGGTAACTTTCATCGGAGTGCCGTGTACATTTTTCTACAATCTGCTGTCCAGCATCATACGTGCGTTGGGCGATAGCAAGACACCTTTCTGGTTTCTGCTTTTCTCGACAATCTTGAATATTATACTTGACCTCTTCTGCATACTGATTATGGGGTGGGGGGTAACAGGAGCTGCTGTCGCTACGGTATTTTCTCAGGGAGTTTCGGCTGTATTATGCTATTTTTATATGTACCGGAAGTTTGATATTCTGAAAACAGAACCTTCAGACCGTCGCTTCCGTCCGGAACTTGCCAGACAACTGATGTACATTGGCGTGCCTATGGGACTTCAGTTTTCCATAACCGCTATTGGCAGTATCATGCTTCAGAGTGCGAATAATGCACTGGGTACGGCATGCGTGGCAGCTTTCACAGCCGCTATGCGTATCAAGATGTTTGTGATGTGCGCGCTCGACAGTCTGGGAATGGCGATGGCTACGTACAGCGGGCAGAATTACGGTGCGGGCAAACCAGACCGTATCTGGCAGGGCATTAAGTCGGCTTCACTGATGATGATAATCTATGTAGCTGTAGTGGCAGCTCTTATCTGGGGATTTGCCGATAAGTTTGCCTTGCTGTTCATTTCTGCTGATGAAACGGAAATCATAGCCGATACAGCCTTATTTCTGCACTTCAATGTTTCTTTCTTTCCCTTGCTGGGCATGCTCAGCATACTCCGTTATTCCATTCAGGGAGCGGGATATACCAAGCTTGCCATGTTTTCCGGCGTTTCAGAGATGATAGCACGTGTGCTGGTAAGTGTGATTATTGTTCCACTTTGGGGATTTGTAGGAGTATGTGTGGGCGACCCAACCGCATGGCTTTTTGCCAATCTCTTCTTGATACCCGCATTTATCTATGTATATCGCCGTTTGCACGTCATTGTAGCCAAAGAACGTTAGTTCTTCACCGGCATCCGTTTCCAGATTCCCGCAGGGATAAGCTTCCAGAAGAATACTAGCAGACGGTATCTCCAGTCGATAACGGCAATGCGCTGTTTCCTGTGTATGGCTCGTACGATATGTGCGGCTACTGTTTTCGGCGACATGAGCATGGGATAATGTTTCCCGTCGTTCAGAAGTCCGGTAGCGACAAAGCCCGGCCGGATGTCTGTGAAGCTGATATGCAGGTGATGCATACGCGATAATTGTTCGAGTGCATCGATATATGTATTCTGGAAACGCTTGGTTGCCGAATAAGCCGGTGCGATACCCAAGCCTTTAGTTCCGGCTATGGAACTGATGACTGCGATATGACCTTTACCCTGCTGGCGGAAGTACCGGAAAGCATATCCTACCATACGTACGAATCCTGTACCGTTTGTTTCAAGCGTATTCAGTTCGATGTCGGGCGAAAGCTCAAAATTCTGGAAACCGATACCGGAACTTTGCAGAAACAAATCCATGCCTCCCAGTTCCCCTATTAGTTTCTCCAGTTCATTTTCTGCCCCTTCTTTCCTGATGTCGAGTGCACAGATTTTTATTCTGTCGGGAGATTTCTTCTGAAATTCCAGCAGATTTTCCCGGCGTCTTCCTGCTATGCCGAGATACCATCCTTCGGCTAATAATAACTGTGCTACCTCATAGCCTATGCCCGAGGTTGCTCCTATGATGACTGCACGTTTGGTTTTCGGTGAATCCATATCAGTGGTTGTTATAGTGTGTAAATTATTTGTTTGTACGTATTTCGTATATGAATGTTTCAGCGTTTGGAATATCCGTACCCTTACAGTTGTAAAAGAACTGGCCGGCAAAAGGCATTTGTTCATTCAAGGGCCGGAGCTCTTGTGTAAGATGGGCACAGAATGTCTTGTATGAATGGATGTTCATGCGTTCGCCGGCATCGTCACGGAAAAGGATGGCATAATGGTTAAGCGGATGGGCATGCACAAGCTGGTTGATTTCCAGAGCAAGTGAGCGGGCTTCCCGAGCCGATATACGGTCGAAAAGACTGGAAACATTGAAAATAATCAATTCAGATAAGACAGCGTGTGCCGCCCAGAATGAAGCCGGTACAGCCGATATTCTCGGATAGAAACAGTGAGTTGCATGGCGATACGCTTCCGACTGGAAGAACTGCAAGGCTATATCGTCCATTTCTTTTGTCGGGTAAATACCCATATAAGTCAGATCCAGATGAGGGAGCCGTCGGCATGCGTCGATAAAGGCAAGTCCGGAAGCACCTGTTTCGTAGCTTAAGTCGCAGAACACGACACGTCCCGATAAGTTGCGGACGGCACTGAACAGCCAGCCTCCGTTGCTTTCGAACAAAGCACGTGCCGCACTGTATGCACGCCTCATATAGTAGCAGTTGTAGAGCTGTATTTGCTCGTATGCAGAAATGGTATCCGTTCCGTTCCGGAAATCACATCTTCCGTAAGCCGTCAGTTCACGGTTACGTGCTTCATCCTTGTTTATTTTGCTGTTTTCTTCTACTATATGACGGAAAGCATGGTCGAACGCTTCAGAAAGAGGATAGTTTTCCGATTGTAGATCCCATCCCGGCATATATTCAGGCAATGTGAAATCTCCCCGGCAGAATGCGTCGGTATCAGTCTGGATATATCCGTTGTTCATGCGGATATATTCCATCAGTTTATAAAATGTGATGTTGACCCCCAGTATTTGTGGGTTTCCGGTAAGAAACAACTGCTTTCTTGCACGGGTGATCGCCACATTAAGTTTTCGGTCTATTACATATTCATCTTCCTGAAAAGTATTGACCGTCAGGAAATTCAGCTGACTGAAATTCTGTATAGTAAACGAATAGATGATTACATCACGCTGGCTTCCCTGATAGCGTTCTACCGTATCAATGGAAATATGTGCCAGTTCCGGGATTCCTTTTCTGGCAATCTCTCTGCGTATCATCGCTATCTGATTTCTGTACGGGACAATCACCCCCACAGTCTTGTAGGCGTCAAAAGTGCCGGAAGTCATCCGGTAAATACGTTCGAGCAGAGCGGCGACAATTCGTGCTTCATTGATGTTCGTTTTCTCCGAATAAGCGAGATTGTCGGGAGCATCTGCGGGGATAAACACCATACGGCGGCTTTGTATTAATTTATCCAGATTATCCTGTGGGGCAGGTGCGGAGGCGTAGGGCAAGCACTCCTCCTGATGCGGCAACGGGACTGGCTCCAGTTGCTCACGATAGTAAAATGTCTGATTAGGAAATTCCGATATGGCAGGATGCATACGTCCCTGTTTATGCAGAATACTTCTGAAATCCTCCTTACTCTGTTTATACAAACGCTCGAAAAGCGAATTGCGGCAGTCGTTCAGTCCGATAGACTGTAACAGCGGATCATCTACGCGAGCTTCTTCCTCTTCCTGCTGGGCGATGGCGGGCAACTGCTTGTAGTCGCCTATCAATATAAACTTGTCGATTGCGTTACTACGGTCGTGGCGTGCCGATAAAATACCGACCAGGTCCGGTTCCAATATCTGTGAAGCCTCATCGATGATAGCCAGTGTGAAATGTTTCAGATTAAACAGGTGCAGACGGCTGTTTATCGCAGTCGTAGTACCTGTGAAAATGCGTGTATGAGCTATTTTCTGCTGAATATCCGTCAACTTGGGACAGTCGGCAAGGCTGTTTTTCAATAAGTAAGGTGCGAAACGTTTATCGCATGACAGTTCACTGCCTATCCGGATAAAAGGAGTACTTTCTGCGATGCCCGAGTCGACCAGCATGCTACAGATCTCATCAACAGCCCGGTTGGTGTACGACAAAAGCAGGAGAGAAGCTTCCGGATCGGTCAGAGCTTCTTCTACCATATACCGCAAGGCACACGATGTCTTTCCGGTTCCCGGAGGACCTACCAGCAGGAAGTAATCGTCCGTCTGCTTTTCTTTCAGAATCAGTTCGTCAAAACGTCCGTACGAACCGTTCAGTGTACGTTCCGGATGTTTCCCCGGAGTACGTAGCCCCAGCAACAGTTCTTTACGGTCGGTTCGGGCAGACAGGAACGCATATAGTCCGCGCATGGCATTCATGGCCGAAGAGTCAGACGAGTCATGTTCTACGGCAAACACTTCATCGGCTCCACCTATGATATCCTTGTTCTGCTGTCCGTTACGCAGCAATATAGTAAGGCTGTTAGCCTGTATGTCGAGTATATTGCCTTTCATCAGTATCTGTTGGCGTACGTCGGGCTCCTTTTGATATGCATAAAAAATGATGATATCCCCCGTGCGGAAGTTGGGCAGGAAGTCTTCCCCCTGTTGCGGTATATGGAGTTCGATAATATCATATCCTTTTCCCGGTCCGCTTTGACGCTTTTCGGTGACCGTCAGTCCGAGCAGAATATTTCCCGATTCGATTTTTTCGGCAAGAGGAGTGTGCCAAAGACCGGCAAATCCGTTCGAAGAATCATTCTTTCCTCCCGTTTTGCTTAGTATCTGCTCTTTCGATACAAAGGTGAAGAACCGCTGGAAGTAGGCCCGTTCCAGTGGCGTACAGCGTTTCAGCGTATTGATTGTTTCCTGCAACTGCGGTTCTTGAAAATCATTCCATAAGCGGTTGCTCACCTGTAGCTCGTTCAGCAGGTCGGTGCTCAGTTCTTCCGTTACAGAAGCGATAGCTCCGTCACCGAAAGCCATTTCGCGTGCCGCTATCCGGTTGCGCAGATGTATGCTCTCACGAAACAATGTTTCGGCAAAATGTTCTATCATGAGGCCATCGGTATATTTGGAATAAAGCAGGAAAGTCTGCAAGTCCTCCGTCTTCCGTCCGAAGTTATACATCAGTACCCCCTGATAAAGCATCATCTGGATGAAATGATCCTCCTTATGACGCCGGTTGTATTCATCCCGTTTTCCTGATTTCTGTTCTACAAGTACCTTGAAATCCTTTTGAAGCATATCGACACGTCCCTGCAAGCCAAGCTGTTCGCAGATGAAAGAAGCCTCCAGCAAGGTATTGTGTTTGTCGAAAGCCTGAATATTATGTGGCAGTACATCGTGTACAAACGAGCGGATGTTCATCATTTGTGCCTGCGCCTGCTCGTGAAAGTTGGCGGGAATAGGGCAGGTACAAAACTCCAAAGCCGCTGAAGCAAAAAACTTCTTGACCGTTGTGCTATAGGCTACCGGGGCATCTTCGCGTTCGTTTATATAATCATCCAGAAACTGGCTGGCCAGGTTACCCAGCAGAATAGGAGCCGTATTAGCCTTTGGCTTGACCTTGTTCATGAAAAAGTTCAGCGGATGATGCCCGTACTCGCGGAAACAGGCAGCCAGCGAACTGATATCTATCAGATAGTCGGGATGGATAACAATCAGGTTCGGTATATAATGATTCTCTTCATCCACATGTACATCCAGCAGATTCAGCTGAAGATTTTCAGCAAGCAAGTCTTTTACGTAAAGCATGTCGCTGTTATATCCTCCTTTTGCATAGTCAATGATGATGAAAGGATCTTCATCACTGTCGGTTGCCGCAAATATCTTTGTATCATCCCAACTGCTTACGGCTGCGCGTATATAGGGGATGCGTGAGTACTGCGTACCGCGATAAGGACGGTTCGAATGTGGAATTTCCGGAATTAAAGAAGCTGGAATATCTTCATCGAAAGCCAGGGAAACGAAACGGACTATGGCACGGAGGTCGTACAGGTATTCTTCCATTACGGGACGGAAATCGTCGCGCATGGCAGCGTTGCAGTTGCGTCGCATGGTCTGTATGGCATATTTGTCCGAAGGAGTCATCCGTTTCTCTTTACAGATATAGTCGAGGCGTGAAAACAAATTTGCGAAAGAGAACGTAACCCCTGCCGTCAGTTCGTAACATGCCTGTTCGAGCACTTTGTATAAAAGAATATATTTGGCCCGGATATTTTCGGGAGCGGCTGTAGGTTGACGGTGAATTTGTTCGATGCGATTATATAAATCGAAAGATTGCAGTTCGATGTGGTTCGTTAAGTTTCCAGACATGGCAGATGAATATCCTTGAATAAAATGACTTTACATAACAAACAAAGTAAAGCCCTTACCTATAAATCTTTTGTTCAAAGATACAACTATTTTCCGAAACACTGCAACCTCTCCTGCGTTCTGCTAAAATCTTTTGCGGTTCGTGATGCTTTTTGTTTCTCTTGCTTATCTTTGTCATTTGAAAAACGAAATAGTATTATGAAACATGTAATAGCGTGTATGAGGGCCTTATGTCCTATATCGGATGAAACAGTGAAGGAACTGGAAAGTCTTGTTGTAAAATGTAATTATCCCAAAAGATATCAGCTTATAAAAGAGAATATTTTCTGCCGATACGCTTATTTTATAGAAAAGGGAATGACGCGTTCTTTCTGGCTGGTAGACGGAGAAGAAATTACGACCTCATTTTCGTGTGAGGGAGGGATTGTCTTCAGTATGGACGAACTCTATTATAATAAAAAGAGCGAAGAATTTGTTGAAACACTGGAAGACGTAGAGGTGTATAGAATAGAACTGACAGATTTAAGACGGTTGTTCGAAACCAATCTTGAGTTTTGTAACTGGGGGAGAATCATACATCAGAATGAATACAGAAGGCTGCACAGAAGTCATAAGGAAAGGCTTACACTTCCGGCCAGACAGCGGTATGAAGAGTTCAAGAAACAGTTTCCGTATGTTTGCCAGAGAACCAATTTAGGCTACATTGCCTCTTATCTGGGCATTACTCTCTCTACGTTGAGCAGGCTTCGCTCGAATGAGAATGATAAGGCATAATGGCAGCCGATTTTGATGTAGGACAACTTTTTATTGGCGGATAGAGGCTACCTTTGTTGTGTGATTAACCTTGAAAGTTTATTTGTTTAATTTAAAAATCGATAATTATGCAACAATTAAAAGCATCTGCAGCTTTTTCTGATACAAAGCCTCATTACGACTTGCTCGACGGTCTGCGTGGGGTAGCTGCTATCTTGGTCTTATGGTATCATGTTTTTGAAGGATATGCTTTTGCGGCAAATGCCCCAATCATCGAAACTCCTAATCATGCATATTTGGCCGTAGACTTCTTTTTTATCTTGTCCGGATTTGTCATCGCTTATGCGTATGACGACCGCTGGGGAAAATCAATGTCTTCCGGCAACTTCTTTAAGCGCCGTTTAATCCGTCTGCATCCCATGGTCGTAATGGGAGCTGTATTGGGAGTAATAACCTTCTTGTTACAGGGAAGTGTGCAGTGGGACGGAACACATGTTGCCACATCAGCAGTGATGATTGCCCTTTTATGCGCCATGTTCTTTATCCCCGCTGTGCCGGGTTGCAGTTACGAAATACGCGGAAATGGCGAAATGTTTCCGCTGAATGGTCCTGCATGGTCACTTTTCTTCGAGTATATAGGCAATATCTTGTACGCATTGTTTATTCATCGTTTCAGCAACAAAGCGCTGGCTGTGTGGACGGCCGTCATGGGAATTTGCTTAGCCTTCTTTACACTGACCGATTATTCGGGCTACGGTTCGCTCGGAGTAGGATGGACACTCGACTCTGTCAATTTCATCGGAGGCTTGCTGCGCATGCTTTTCCCGTTCAGTCTTGGTATGCTGGTGTGCCGTTATTTTAAACCCGTGAAGGTTCGTGGCGCATTCTGGATTTGTTCACTGGTATTGATATGCCTGTTTTACGTACCGTTTATTCCGGGCTTGGAACCCATCTGTTACAACGGCGTGTTTGAAATGGTGTGCATTATGATTGTTTTCCCGGTTCTGGTATGGCTAGGCGCTTCCGGTTCTACCACCGATACGGTTTCCTCTTCCGTATGTAAATTCTTGGGCGATATATCTTTCCCCGTTTATATCATTCACTATCCTTTCTATTACCTGTTTTACGCGTGGCTGATAAAGAATCAGTATTTCACTTTCGGAGAAACATGGGAAGTTGCAACCTTGTTGATGGCCGGTAATATTGTTTTAGCCTACCTGTGTCTGAAGTTATACGATGAACCGGTGCGTAAATATCTTGCAAAACGTTTCATGCATAAAAGACAACAGGCAGGCAGTCTGCATTGATTTGATATGTTGATTTAGAGGACTATCTGATTCGCTTCATTCTCAGTCGGAGGCTGTTTGTTACCACCGAAACCGAACTGAATGCCATGGCAGCTCCCGCAATCATCGGGTTCAGCAAGAATCCCGTGAAAGGGTAAAGCACACCTGCCGCTACGGGAATTCCTGTCAGGTTGTAGATAAATGCCCAGAATAAGTTCTCGCGAATGGTACGTACGGTGAGTGTCGAAAGCCGGATGGCCTCGCTTATTTTAGTCAGGTCGGACGATATAATGGTCATCTTTGCCACATCCATGGCGATGTCGCTTCCTTGTCCCATGGCGATACTCAGGTCAGCTTGGGCAAGGGCGGCGCTGTCGTTGATGCCGTCGCCAACCATGGCTACATGCTTTCCTTCCGCCTGAAGCTGTTTGATATACTCCGATTTTTGCTGAGGCAACACTTCCGCGCGGAATTCGGAGATACCAGCCTCCGCAGCAATCCGACGGGCAGTCTGCTCATTGTCACCCGTCAGCATGACAACCGAAATACCTCTTTGCTGTAACTCGGCGATGGCCTTTTTCGATGTTTCCTTTATCCGGTCGGCAATGGCGCAGGTTGCCAGTGCCTGCTGTTCGTCGGCAAACCAGATGACGGTCTTGGCTTCCTGTGCGAAAGCTTCAGCCTTTTCTGAAAGGACAGGAGAGATAGTAATCCCCCTTTCGGCAAGCATCCGGCGGTTTCCTGCATAATACGTTTTGCCGTTCCAGCCTGCTTTCACACCTTTCCCCGTAATACTTTCGAAACCGGTTAGCAGACAATCCCTTCCGTTATCAGCATTTGCCTGAGATAATGCCTGCACTACGGCTGTAGCCAGCGGATGTTCGGAATGCTTTTCCAGTCCCAGAAAGATACGCTGTATATCAGCATTCTCAGCTTCCCAGACAATGTCTGTCACCACGGGTTTCCCTTCCGTTATGGTTCCCGTCTTGTCGAGTACAATCGTATCTATCTTTTTGGCCATTTCCAGACTTTCGGCATCCTTGATCAGTATACCGTTTTCGGCCCCTTTGCCGATACCCACCATAATAGCCGTAGGAGTAGCCAGTCCCAAGGCGCACGGACAGGCAATAATCAGTACGGTAACGGCTGCCAGCAGTCCGTGCGTAAAGCCGTTCTCCGCCAGCACGATCCATGCAATGAAAGTAAGCACGGCAATTGTCATGATAGCAGGGACGAATACAGCTGCAATTTTGTCGACCAGTTGCTGTACGGGCGCTTTGCTTCCCTGAGCTTCCTGTACCAGATGAATAATGTGAGAAAGCATCGTATCAGCTCCCACCTTTTCAGCCCGAAACCGGAAACTTCCTTTCTGGTTGATGGTTCCTGCATATACTTTTGCTCCTGCCGACTTACAGACAGGAATTGGCTCGCCGCTCAGCATACTTTCGTCGATGAAAGAACTGCCTTCCGTTACGGTTCCGTCTATAGCGATACGTTCTCCCGGTTTCACGACAATCATGTTGCCTGGAACAATCTGATCAATACTCACTTCCCGTTCGCCGGTTCCGTCATCGATGATAACTGTACGGGGCTGTAGTCCCATCAGTTTCCTGATAGCAGCCGATGTATTGCCTTTTGCACGTTCTTCCAGTGTGCGTCCCAGCAGGATAAAGGCGATAATCACGCTGGCCGCTTCAAAATACACATGCGGAGTCACTCCCCTTGATAGCCAGAAATCGGGAAAAAACAAGTTGAACAAGCTGAACAGATAGGCGATTCCGGTACTGTTTGCCACCAGTGTGTCCATATTGGCAGAACGGTGCTTCAGCAGCTTCCAGGCATTGACATAGAATCCGCTTCCCAGCCAGAATACTACAGGAGTAGATAATATCCACATGATGTAATTGGCATATGGCATATCCATGAAAAACATTCCGATAATAGCGACAGGAAGCGATAGGATAATAGCCCATATAGTCCGGAACTTCAATTGCCTGTAATGGGCGGCATGTGTGTCTTCAGCCTCTTTTTCAGCTTCTTTAGCCGTATCAATCAGCAAGTCGAATCCTGCGTTTTGTACAGCCTGCTTCATCATTTCGGGCGAGCAGAGCGACGGATCATATTCTACGGTGGCGATAGCTGTTGCCAGATTGACATTGGCCGAGCACACCCCTTCCTGCCGGCTCAATGTTTTGTTAACACGTGCAGCGCAGGCGGCACAACTCATGCCCAGTACGGGGAAAGTCTGTTTTTTTATTTGTTGGTCTGTCATTGTTCTTTTCTTTTTGATTCTGGCGCAAAGATACACCGGCAGACCATTGTGTATGTTATAAAATTATGGATATGATTTATACGATTTCATCCAGTCCTTTGCGTAATTGGATCTTTTGTTTTTTGAATTCGCTAGGAGTAGTGCCGGTCACTTCTTTAAACTGCCGGCTAAGATGAGCCGTACTCGAATAATTTAGCAGGAAAGCGATTTCGTTCAGTGAGAGTTCATCATACACAAGTAGTTCCTTTACGCGCTCTATTTTTTGTGAAATGAAGTATTTTTCTATTGTAATGCCATTGGTTTCCGAAAACAGTTTGCTTAAGGAGCTGTAATCGTGATGAAGCCTGTCGGCAAGAAAGTCCGACAGAGTTGTTTTAAGTTCACCGTTTTGGCTATGTACCAGCCGGATAATTTCCTGCTTGATTTGCTCTATCAGCCTGTTGCGTTTGTCGTCTATCAGTTCAAATCCCACAGACTGTAACGTTTGCCGGATATGTTCCAGTTCGGCTTTTCCGACAGTTTCCTGTATGATAGCCTTTCCCAGCTCAACATGCAAGGGTGTAAAGCCCAGTTTGGCAAGCAAGTCTTCTACCACCATAATACAGCGGTAGCACACCATGTTTTTAATATAGAGCGTTGTATTGTTCATGCGTCTTAAAATAATTTCTGCAAAATAAAGCTTTTCAATATGAATATATGCCGGTTTGCTGAATTTTCTTTTGTTAAAAGAACCACAACTATTCTTTTTTTGTTTCTATCTTATATTTTTGTAAAGTTAATAAAAATCAGCATAGAGAAATGAGAAAAATGCTTTGTCCGCAGTGTAAGATTGCTGCCATGTATGTAAAGAATGAAGCAGGCGACCGCCGTCTGGTATACGTTGTTGAGGGAGGAGAGGTTATACCTAAAAATCCGGAAGAGTCGCTCGACGGATTCGATGTGAGCGAAGTATTCTGCCTGGGCTGTTCATGGCACGGGAATCCGAAGAAACTGGTCCGCTATTGATTACCACCACATCTGTTCCCCATTTTCGTAAGTGAAAGGACGTTCCTCTTTTCCTGAAGTGCGGTCTTTCAACAGGAGTAGAGCATGTGCAGGTACTCTGTCGTATGTCAGTGTATAGGTTTCAGGCTTGCGTTTACCCAGTGAAACCCATCCTCTGTCGTAATAAAACAGCTCATATTCGTGTGTAGGAAGTACGAAGTTGTCATCGTTCCACGGATAGAATACGATAGAGTCCAGTACTGCCGGTTTTTCCAGTTCATAGCCCAATATATATCCCGGAGCGATATCCGGTCTGGTCAAAGTATTACCGTCCACACTCAGTTCCACTTTCTTTACTGTACTTTGACCCGGTACGGCTTTCATTTTGCTTCCTTTGTTCCAGAATTCCACTTCCGCCATCGGAGTATCACATGTATCATTCGAACAATAACGGATATAGCGGTACATCTGTTTGCTTTCCACTTTCAGTACATTGCGGAATACCGGCATCTGTTCTACCCGTGCCAGAACTTCCGCATGAGTAAAATTCTTGTCATTGCTACCCTCAAACCGTGCCCCAGGCATTGGAGCCCATTCATTTGGCCACTTTCCCGTCAGCGGGTATTTACGGGTTAACACCACCCGTCCGGTCATACTTTTGTCAGGCGAAAGCGTGTGCTTCTTTCCGTTTAGCATCAGGAATGCATTATCCAGCGCTATCGGTTTTTCTTTTTCGAATCCGATTACCGCATATACAACCGAATCTCCCAATGCTTCAAAGCGGCACATTCCGTTCTTAACTTCGGAAGCAGCGACTGGCGACCAGTCTGTTCCGGTAGCGAATGTACACAGATATGCCCGTTTTACTGCACGGTCCGTTTGTATTTCCACACTATTGTTCAGCCCGTAAGCGGCTGATACATCCATACGGAAAGGTGATGATACGTTCTTTCCCCACTCATCTTCTGCGACATCCTCCGTCGGCTGTCGCTCGAACGTGCTTCGCCATATCTTGGCACAACGTTTCTTGAAATCCGTCCGCATCGGAAAATCTTCCGGTATCGGATACTTCAATTCGAATTCCGTAGCATCGATGCGGTTATTAATCTTTGCCACTCTTTCGTCTTCGTATACCGAGTAAGTCCCTTTGTCGGTAATAAGTGCCGCCCAGGCATGACCGTTCCGGCTGTAATTCGCCCATCTTCCAACATTGTCAATGGCAGCCGGAATCCCCAGCGCACGCATTACTGCCCCTAACATCACACATCTCTGTACACACATTGCCTTACGCTGATGTTGCATTGCCACTACATCCAGTATATGAGGAAAGTGCGAACTGCTGCTCAATAACCGTTTCCATACCGTATCGTGTACGATTTCGAACGCCTCTTTTACAGTCCGTGCATCTTTTACTAATGTATGATATTCCTGATAAAGCGACTCCCTCCAGCCATACGCCAACAATTCCGACTCAAAACGATATGGCAACACATATCGGCAGAACAGTCCGAAATCTATTTCTTTTTGCCATGGCGCTTCCTGCCATGCCTGAAAAGCTCCATCTATGTTTTGAATGAGAAAATCGGCTTTCACGTAATTCAAGTCCCGCTTCAGTATTGGATGGTGATTCTTTGCCAGTTCGTCCCACCATGTATTCAGTGGTTCCATGGTCAGCAGCGAGTCAGCTTCCGCTACCCGGTTCCGGAAGGTATCAATCGCTTCACTCCATACTGTACCGTGCCCCCTCATGTTTTCTATCAGAAACAGTGCCGCTTTCAGTTTCAGCGAGTCACTGTTATCCACATTCTGGTAATGGTCTATCACCTTCAGCAGCTCCAGTCTGTTTTCGCCAGCCTCTTCCAGCGCCAGCTCCAGATTTGTTTGCCTACCACAACTATACAGCACCAGTACCAGGAGTGCACTTAAACTAAAAAGATTCCACTTATTCATATCATATCATTTATCAAAACATCAATTTACACCGATACCAGTTTTGAAACTTCGCCGCATAGTCCACCAGCATCAGCTGATGCTCGCCGAAGTTACGTTTTTCGTTTTCCATCGCTCGGTCACTGTTATTGAAAGCCCCTTTTATCCGCAGATTATATTTGCGGAAGCAGCTGTCCGCCTGTTCCATTTTGCCCTCTTCTCGATAGATTTGTCCTAAAAGCAGCCACGGCACAGCATATCCCGGCTGTGCATTTACTACTTGTTCCAGTACCTCTGTTGCCTCTTTTTTTCGGTTCAGATAATAAGCCAGTGCTCCGTATCGGGCATAGGCATGAGCCGTCCCTTCGTTTTTTGCCAGCCCTACCGTCAGTCCCTGTTCCACGGCACGGCGCAAGTCGGGGTCCGCAGTCAGCCACTCTTGTGTCTTTCCCGTACGCAGCCAGTCAGGACGCAACCATATAGCCCGGCGCAACTGTTCTGCCGCCTCATCCTTTCGTCCGATTTCATACAGTAACACCGCGCCCTCGTAGGCAATGGATGCATTTCGAGGAAACTCCGATTCTAACTTTTGCTGTACCAGCATTGCTTCCTCGTACTTTCCGTCAAGCCGGTACAGCCTGCCTCGCAGAAAATCGGCATACACATCCGTGTCGTTCATATCCAGTTCCAGTTGCTGCCGTATCTTTGCCCGATATCCCTCAGATAATGTGCTGTCGGGCGCGAACGCCGCAACTATCGCCTTGTTTATCCGGCAGGGAAAACGGTCGGAGGTCTGTTCCAATGCTTGTAGTGCCTCTTTGTGATTTCCTTTTTTCCAAGCCTCGCAAGCCTGCTCCACCGCCTTGTTATCCATACGTAGACGTGTGTCCAACACCATAAACGCTATCCAGCAGCAACATCCCACGGCTAGCGGCATATACCGTATCCATGCAGTAAGCCTTACAGACTTTACAGTTTCGTTTCCGCTCTCTGCTTCCGTCTGCATCAAGGCAAGCAATATCAGGGTAAGTATCCATACGGATCCGTCGGCCAGCATGATGCTCATTGTCATTTCCTTTACTCCCACTGCCAGCAGACATGCAGCTATTGCCGTCATTGTCTTTTTCTTGCGATATTTTATCCAATATATTACTACCGCTGCACACAGACCGATATACAGCATCATCCCTGTCAATCCTTTCTCTACCAGCACCTGTACCACCACATTCGGTGCATACGAGGTATAAGGTCGGGTAGAGTCTTCGTTCAGTACCCGATCCATCGCCAGCGTATAACTTCCGTTTCCTGTTCCCGTCCACAGATGTTCCTTTATCACTGTCATTGCCTGCTCTGTGGCACGAAAACGGCTTTCCGTACTCTGTCGCTGCGATTCGGTACGCTTCATTGCCAGTGTAGTTCCTGTTTCGGTAGGAAACAGCATCCATACCGTTCCCACAATGAATACGCACACTGCCACCAGTACCAACCTGTACCGCCATGTAGCCATAGATACGCACAATACTGTCACATACACCGCCCACGACACAAAGGCTCCTCTCGAAAAAGACAGCAGCATCGTTATCGAAGCCAGTACCCAGCACACACCGAACACCTTCCGCCATCGGGTTATCCGGTACATCCCTACCGTGAGCATCCCCAATACAGGCAGCCATACACTTGCCCATGCGTTTGTAATGTAGCCGAAAGGGCGGAACAGGAAACGGAACGGATACACATCGGCGAAGCCTGCCCCATGTACCGCCTCTGTCCAGATAGCGAACGAAGCCAGCGTAATTGCGAGGGCGACGCTCGTTATTCCTGTCGCCAGTTTCAGAAAAAGCGGTATTCCTTCTGTTCGGCACGATGCCTCGCGTAATAGCAGGTACACGCATAGTCCCGTCAGCGAGATACGTGCCGCATACATTCCTGTTATCGGATTTAGAATCCAAGTTGCCACGTCATACAGACAGACTGCCAGCACCGCCGCGTCCACCGCCGAAAACCGGAAGTGCAGCCACAATACAGATACAGTTACACACAGCCCGAGCGGTAACAACATCCACGGGTCGTTTATGCGGAATAATTCCGCAGCCAGTGCCATGACAGCCATTACAGCCGCTATCTGCATGCCCCATCGTGCCGAAATCCGTTGTCTATCTTCTGCCGACATTCACTTTTAATTTGCGTATCACATTATAGAGCATGAATCCTACCAACCCCAGCAGTACCAGTTGCATGAAGATGTTACGAAGCAGGGCGAACGAGGGTGCCATGCCGTTAGACAGATATAGCACTAACTGGCGTACTTCGTCAGGGAACGAAGCCACAAAGTTTACCATAAACTTAGGTAGGATATAGAAGAAGTAGTATCCCATAAACAGATTCACCACCACGGTATACACCAGCAGTCCGTAACGCCCCAGCCGGTTGGTTTGGAGTAGATAGGGCCTTTCACTCTCCGCGCGTCCGCGTATCCGGCTGTACAGATAGTTCAGCAATTCCTTCGAACGGTTGCGTAGGTTGGGGATGCCCAGCACGTCGGACGCTATCCAGTAGCCGTCGAACTTGAAGAAAGGATTCAGAGTCATGATAAATCCGAGGTTGAGTGTCAGTATCATGTAGCGAAGTGTATCGCTTCCAGTAGCATAAAACAAGGCAAGCACTGCCAGCAGGATATACATCTGGAAGTATACTCCCGCCAGGTTTACGATGCAACGGTCTGTACCCCGCAAGCGCCACACCTCGGTCACGTCGGTGTACAGCACGGGGAAGTTAAGGTACAGTCCGAATCCGATTCCTCCGTGGCGGATGCCGAAGTGCTTGCACGCCGAAGCATGTCCCAACTCATGGAAGAGCGATGATGCCACCATAAATATCAGCATTCCTATCACCATATAGGCATTGGCGGAACCGTTGAAGGTAAGTAGGTTGTCGGTGATACAGAAGAAACAGATGTCGGCTGCCAGTACCGCTATCATCAGCGGAAACATTACCGTTTTACGGAACAGAAAGCTACATGCATCCGAAAAGCGGTCTATCACCGAAGCGGAGAACAGCTCACGTTCGTAGAGGAATGTCCGTTTACGGGGTTTCGCATCGTCGGCAAACATCGGCTGGATCAGCCGTGTTATCACATCCTCCACCTGAGCGTACGAAAACACGCCCTTTTGCTTTTCTATAAAGGCAGCCACCGCTTTCTCTCGTGTAGCTTCCTGTTGCAGGCAGCGGATTAGGTCTACCATTGGTGTGCCAGCCTCGTAGTGCCGTCCGTTGCATACCAGTAGGAAGCGTTTTTGTACCGAAGCCGACGCTAGCGGCTGGATATGTATCTGTTTATAATGTTCCATTGCGGATTATAGATTTAGTTAACTTTCATGATAGCCGAGTTGATGGTGCGGTCTACATCGTTTTTGTCGCGTGAAGTCTTGCGACCAAAATCGAAGGTATAAGCCACCTTCACATATCCCGTTTGCTGGTTGATGCGGCTGGTCCGTACTTGGCTATACTTGTAAACGCCGTAATCCGCATGTTCCTTATAGCGGACATGTTTCGTAAACGGGTTTTCCGTACCGGCTTCCAAGTACCAGCCTTTGTGGCTCCAGCTTACGGATGCACCATAAGAAGCCGGTTCCTTTACTGTTACCAATGAATTCATATCCAACTGGCTGGATGCGGTACGTCCGTAAACATTCAATGCAAAATCTTTTAAGAAATAGTTTACATCTAATATCCCAAGAAAACCGTTTTGATTCATGGAAAGGTTCGTTACATGGACGTTTACATATTGCCCTGTAAATTTAGCACGTAGATGATCTGAAAACTTATAGGAGAGTGCAAGTCTGGCACCTAAATTATAAGCGTTCGAATTGGAAAGGAAACTGGAAACAAGCTTATCCTCTTCTATATAATAATGCGTACGGATATTATTGTCCGCAAATCCCCAAACCATCATCAGTTGTGCATTGAAACGGTTTATTGGTAAATTATAAATCATTCCAATATCATAATATTTTGTATTGTCCAGATATGGATTGCCTCTTTTGATCTGGATAAAATCTACCGTTTGGTCTATATTATTCATATAGCTTATTTCTGGTTGCTCATTGGCTATGTTCGCAATAAATGCCAATTGCTGTTGCTTATTTATATGATATACAAATTGGGAACGTAAGCGTATAGACCAATGCTGTTGCCCATCCAGTCCGTGTAATTTATAATTGACCATAGAGACTCCCGGACGGAAATCCAAGCTAAACTTCTCTCCAAAACGCTGGTTATAGCTTACGTGCAGCATAGTCTCGCTCATCCATAAATGTTGCCAAGAATCATAATCCCCTTTATAATCAGAAGAGGTGATGTCATGGATATGCCGGATATCAACGCCAAAAGAATTGTTGTGGCGAAGTGGCAGGTTGTACTTCCCGAAGAAATTGAAGGAATACAAATCTTCGTTTACATCACTCAATGATGTTTCGTCCGCTTCTTGATAGGTGCGGGTATAAGTGTTCCGCCCATACGAACCTTTAAGTGTAAATTCTAAATTCTGTCCTTTAGGTAGCTCAAAGTTGCCGTAAAGCCGTAAGGAAGGTTTTAAGTTGTTTTCGTCTTTAGCGTCAAAAGAGGAAACCTGACGGTTATAATATCCCGAATAAGCCAATAAGGCTTCGCTTCCGTTTTCGGGAGTATCATCACGCACAAAGGCTGCTTGGGCTGAAAGATTATGTTTCTTTGTTACGTTGCTTACCTTAAACTGTACATATTGCTGGTTGTTCTTATAGTGTGAGGCAGAGGAGGTATGTTCCCGGTCTATCTCATAGCCGGGAAAGAAAATGCTTTCGTGTTTTTCGGTACAGTCGTCTTCATATTTCTTCATCGCATATCCGCCCCATAACGTATAACTGGTGTTCCCATGTGATACTTTGGCACTCACATTGTAATCTCCGTTCAAATAACCGATGGTCTGTTGTCCGTCTAACGATACATATCCGCCCGAACGGTATTGTTTCGTGATGTAATTGATAGCGGCAATATCACTCGAATAACGTCCGGTAGGCACATCGAAATATTCCACCTTTTCTATATCGCGCGGGCGAAGACTTTGCACGTCCCGATAATCGGCTTTTTCCCCATTGATATACAAAGTCACCGTGCCCAAGCCATTCGAGACTTCTCCTTTCTTTCGGTTTACCTCAATATCAGGTATCATCAGGTTGTATAGCAGGTCATAACCGGTATTTGCGTGTTTGATGTGTTGTTTATCTGGAATAATCAATACCCTGTCTTTCTGACGGATAAACGAACTCCCTTTTATTACAACTTCTCCTAATATTACGTTATCGCTTTCCAGCGTAACCGTAGGAACCGTCACATCTTCGTTTCTTACGGTTACGGGAATCACTTTCGACTTATAGCCGATTGTACTGAAAGCAAGCAGATAATCATTAGAAGGTACTTGATCAAGATAATAATACCCCAAACTATCAGTTATGGTACCCGACACAAAAGTGGAGTCGATATGCAGCAAACGTACATTCGCATAAGGTAAAGCTTCATTCTCTTGCGAATATAGACTTCCATCTATTTTTACTTGTGCCCCAAGAGACATTCCCCACAACAAACAAACAAAAATTGTATAAAATACTTTCATCAAATTCAAGAAATAAAATGAGGATGTGCATAACAAGTGTTACAATAGCCACTTTTTTGTACACACCCTCATTATCAATAAATTTAGATTCCTATCACTACCAAATTATCCAATCTGAAAGCCATTACAAGTCTTATCACAACCAGTGATATTCGTAGATAGAAGCGTGGGATCAGAAGATGATGCTAAATCTAACAATCCACCAACTGCCAACGGATCTGTTTCCAGACGTTGTTCCAATTCCTCAACATTCAGTTCTGATAATTCAGAATTCAAAGAAATTAATTCTTCCTTTTTCATCTTAGTAATTTTAAAATCGTTAATAAATATATGATTAATTAGCTTTAAACCGCACATAAGCACGATTTGCTGCTGCTTCAAATAATTTACGGAAAAAAGCGCAATGAGATTTGGGATGAGCCGGACAATTGCCTGCACATAATAATGCATAAGAACAATGATTACAAATGCCTTTGTCATCTACGTTAGAAGTATGCCATTTCTTTAATACTTCTCTTTTCCACTCAATCTTATTACCTGCAAGTGAGCCTATTAAATGTTCTTTTCTTCCAACCATTTCCCAACAGGGATAAATATTCCCCAATGGATCAAAGGCGTACTCTCCTGCTTGAGACAAACAATATATTGAACGAAAAGCTATAGCCCTATGATTGTTTAAAGCTTGACTAATCATATAATAAGCCCCGCCATCGTTACAAAGCGAAAGCGTATGATAATGTTTATGCTTAGTAACAAAAGTTTGAGCAGTTACAAAATCTAACTTTTCATGTTCTGTGTCCGAAACAGAATCACTATCATACAAAGGAGCAGAATACAAATGAAAATTTGGATATTTATAGAAACCTATTTGCTCAAAATAAATCTTTAAGTCAGCAAACTTTCCTACATTCAAATTATCTGTATTCATCCGAACGCGTATAGTAATTCCCTTTGGCAATATTAGCCGGACATTTTCTATAATTTTGTTAAATGTTTCAATATCTTTATAATGAATTCTTCTTTGATTATGTATTTCTTTAGGACCATCTATTGTAATCTGCATTTCTTCTATATTGTCAGAAGATAATACATCTAAAAATGAATCCAAATCATAGCCATTGGTTATAATAGAAAACTTGTAACCTCTTTTTTGTCCTTCTGCTATAATATAAGTAACAATCTCTTTGTTTTCAGCTAAAAGAGGTTCGCCTCCATAAAGTGTAATAACATTTTTACGCAAGAGTTTTCGAGGTTGAATAATATCCATAGCATTATAAACTTTATCAACCATTTCTTGAGTAAAAACAATCTGATGCGCTCCATCTTTAGATTCCCTTCTTTCAAAACAATAAGGACAACGAAAATTGCAATTATAAGTTACCACAAAAGTAAAATTAGTATTTAAAATTTCACTTTTCTGATACAAAGCTTTTGCCATACGTGCTACATACGCATACTCTTCTTCTTGCGTTTTGGTAGTAATATACCCTCTCTTCAACAAAACCTCCACCGTTTCCGGTGACAAATCCATACCCGAAGCGACTGATTGTATCTTTTTCAAAAGATTTTCGGTAGCGATGTCAATGGCTCCTGTGTAACCATGAATCAGCATATACTTGCCTGCCTCGCTTTCCAGCTTGACCGGAATCAGATACGATGAAGTTCTTAACGTTTCCATTGGGATGATTTTACTTGGTGAACTGATAAACTGCATACTTTCCATCTTGGCACAATGTAACCGTATATAGTCCGTTTGTCCAGTCGCCTATTAAAATAGGATATACTCCTTTGGCTGGTAATGACAAATGAGCTTCGGTGTACACGATATGTCCCTGTGCATCCTTTATCTGAATACTAAAGTCGTCTATTTGCTTGTCTGTAGAAAGTAAGAGCAAGTTTCCTTCTGTTCTAATGAAGATGTGTTGCGACAGTGAGCGATTGCTTCCATTTTCCCAATCATGACTCTCTTCTACATTTTCTTCTCCCTCAAATCTGTTCATTGTGTTTGCCTGAATTGATATGGACGAACCCAAACAAAGTATAAAAAGTAGTGTTTTCATAACTCTTTTCCATTTAAAATTCACCGACAAAAGTATAGGAAATGCATATTGGAGGGTGAAAAACGATTACGCATTTTTTACGCATTATAAAAGCGTATTGATAACCAGTTGTTTAGCCTGGTGAAAAGAGGGGTGCGAACGAATGCTTATAGAATGAATTTAACTAAAAAATCCACATTAATTGAACAAAAAATCCACTCCTTTATACAGGAAATATCATTCCAGACGTTTCAAAAACTCCCTGGCTACAGACATGTTTGTCTTTTCTCCTGTCATTTTATGATACAAACGGGTCAGTATCGAATTGACGGCAGAAGGAGAGTGGGCGATAAGTGCTGATATCCTATTGGTCGATATCCCGATTTTAATCAAACAGCAGGTACGAAGCTCTAATTCTGTTAATTTAGGATTCAGGCTGTATAGTTTAGATATAAATGTAGGATACACCTTGTTTAAAGCATTAACCAATTGCCGCCAATGCTCTTCACTCAGCTCCCGGCTTTGAGTAACACGACAAAAATGAAGATAAATGGCAGATTGCTGAAAAGCTTCTAGCCTTTCTTCCAGACTCTGCTGTTTTTCTGACAATGTTACCTGCGAATTTTCTTCAAGAGTAAGTTCCTTATTCAGCCGTTGCTTCTTGTGGAAAATATGGATATTCCTGCCCATATAAATCATTCCTGCCACCAGTATAATTAGTGCCAGCGCCAGTATATGCCGTAGCCTTTTCATGTGCGAGAGCAGATCAAGTTTTTCTGCTTCGTGATTGATGCGTACTGTCGCTTCTGTACGTGTCATTCTGCTGATGGAGTCGGACACTTCCCGATAGCAGCGGGCGTAACGGTGTGCATCTTCCTGTTTGCCTTGTGAGAGTGCTATTTCCTTCAATATGCCATAGGCTGTGCGGTGATGGTAAATGTCGGTTCCCTGTAATGCTTTGCGACAATATGCTTCGGCAGAGTCCGGACGGTTTTCAGCCTGATAAGATTTGGCAAGCGTAAGTGCTGACAATGAACTGAAACGGTGTTTCAGCACTTCGTATGCCATGTCTTTTGCCTGCTCTGTTCTGCCGTTTCCATATTTGAAGTCGGCCCATTCGCTCAGTACACCATATGCCGGTCTGGTGAATCCTTTTTCTTTCATCAGGTTGTATGCCTTGCTGTAATACACTTCTGCGCTGTCCGGACTGTACTGCCGGTCGAATATTCGTGCCATATCTCTCCAGCTGTAGGCAATTCCCAGATAATCATCGCATTTTATGTTATATACCAATGCCTGCCGTAAAGCTTTCATGCTTTCGTGGTATGCTTTTTGATAAGCATACAGGACCGCCAGTTGTCCGTAGATGCGACCGTTCAGCGTATCGTAGTTGCAGCCCACCTCGGCTGCACTCAGGTATGTACGTATTGCCCTTGATGGTTCGTTGCAGTCGCGGTACACTCCTGCCTTGTAGTAAAGTGCTTCCGCCAGCCTCCGGTCATCTCCTTGCTGCTCGTAGAAGCGGACTATGCGGTTTATCAGTGAATCGGAGGTGTGCGGAATATAGAGTTTGTCTTCGGCTTTGATTCGTAGCATGTGGCAGTACATCCGTTCTTCTTCCGTCAGTTCCTGCAAGGATGCGTCGATCGAGTCCAGACAGGCAATGGCACTGTCCGGACAAGCTTCTGCCCAGTACTCCGCCTGTCTGATCAGGGGAGGGTAGGATGTTTTCCGGTTGCGGCAACCGCATGCTCCTATCAGCAGAAGCAACAGCAGGAAGTAAGCTGTTTTCTTCATTGCATTTCTTTAGGCTGTGCAAATATACGATTTTACGGTATTCCGACAAATTTGTCTGGCATGGAAGTCCGTAAAACTCGTGCAGCTTACGTTCGCTTCATTGCAGCCTATGATTTTAGTTGGCTTTCATGATAGCCGAGTTGATGCTTCGGTCTACATCGTTCTTGTCGCGCGAAGTCTTCCGTCCGAAATCGAAAGTATAGGCAAGTTTCACGTAACCTGTACGCTGGTAGATGCGGCTGGTCTGTACCTGATTATACTGGTATACTCCGTAATCTGCATGTTCGCGGTATCGGCTGTGTCTGGTGAAAGGGTTCTCTGTTCCTGCTTCGATATACCAGCCTTTGTGACTCCAGCTTACGGACGCACCGTAAGTCGCGGGAGATTTTTCCGATATTAAAGAGCAGCGATTTAATTTACTTGTGGCAGAACTACCATAAATATTTAGAGAAAAGTCTTTCCAAAAATAGTTGATGTCTAATATTGCAATGGTACTATTATTTTTTATTTCCTGTAGCTGAGGTACATAAGTGTAAAAATATTTTGCTGTGAATTTTAGACGCAAATTATCAGAAACTCGATAAGAAGCAGCCAATGCTGCCCACCACTGATTCATATTCCTATCAGAACAGTAGGTAGATATAAGCTTTTCATCTTCAATAAAATAATCAACAGTTATATTATTGATATATGTAGTATATGCACCTGTAAGTTGCATATTCAAACGATTAAATTGTCCTTTATAGACAAGTCCCGCCACATATATCTTTGTATTATTAAGGTATGGATTTCCACGTTTTATCTGTAAAAAATCAATTGTCTGATTCACATTGTTGATATAACTGATATCAGGTTGGTCATTTCCGATATTCAATGAAGCCGCTAATTGATTCTTTTTATTTATGTTATAAAAGAGTACTGTTCCCATTCTTAACGATACATGTCGTTGTATAGCTTCGTTATGTAATTTATAATTAAGCCATGAGAATCCTGGTTTAAATATTAGATTTAATTTTTTCCATTGATGAAAATAATTTATATAGCACATTGTTTCCCCCATCCATAGATGCTGCCATGATAAATAATCTCCATCATATAGTGCAGAAGTAACTTTATGATGATGTTGTAAATCAATTCCAAAGGAATTGTGATTTTTAAGTTTGATATTATATTTAGCCGAAATATCAAATGAATATAAATCCTCATTAGCGTCAGTTAGTGACAAATTATTATTTTCTGAGTAATAACGTGAATAACTGTTTTGAGAATAACCTCCTTTTAAAGAAAGATTTAATGTTTGGCGTTTAGATAAGTTGAAATCGCCATATAATTGAACAGAGGGTTTTATATTTTTTTCTTTGCGCTGGTTTGAAGAATAAACATTTTCTTCATAGAATCCGGAGTAATTCAATAAATCATTCCTGCTGTCTTCAGGCGAATTGCTACAAACTAATGATATTTGGGCAGATAAGTTACGTTTTGATTTTCTGTCATTTACCTTAAACTGAATATATTCTTGCTTGTCAGTAACATTAGCATCCAATGTCTTTGTATTTCGGTTAATATTATAATCTGGAAATACGATTTTTTCACTTTTTTCTATATATGATCCATTATTTTTTATCATTGTATATCCACTCCAAAAAGAATAACTAGTTGTTCCGTGTTCAATCTTACTACCTACATTATAATCTCCCTCCAGATAACCGATAGTTTGTTTGCCGTCCAAAGCAATGTAACCTCCTCGTTCGTATTGCTTTGTAACATAATTGATAGCAGCTACATCATTGGCATACTTACCTGTGGGGACATCATAATATTCCACATTCTCTATATCACGAGGGCGGAGGCTTTGCACATCTCGGTAATCGGCTTTCTCTCCATTGATATACAGACTGACTTCGCCGCCGAAAGTGGATACTGTTCCTGTACGTTTGTTCACTTCAATGCTTGGAATCATCAGGTTATATAGTAAGTCATATCCCGTTGAGGCATGTTTCACCTGCTGTTTGTCCGGAATCACCAATACATGATCATCTTTACGTATAAATGAACTGCCTTTTACTACGACTTCTCCGAGTACAACGTTTTCTGTTTCCAGTGTGACAAGAGGAACTTCTAAATTTTTATCAGACATTTTTATCTGGATGAACGCTGGCTTATAGCCGATTGAGCTGAGAGCTACTAAATAGTTTCCTTTCTCTATATTGCTGAAGACATATTTCCCCAATGTATCTGTGGTAACTCCTGAAACAAAAGTTGAATCAGTTTCTAGCAGGCGGACTGTTACATAGGGCAATGGCTTTCCGTTGTTTTCTACTGTCCCGTATAATTTATTCTGCGCTTGCATAGAGTTGCCCAATAATGCCAATGACATTATTAATAATCCGGTTTTATTCATAAGAAATGTGTTATGTTGAATAATCGTTTGGTTAACTTGCAGTATCAGGATATGTTCTTTCGTTTGGAGAAGAACAAATTTGTAGAATCAAATGTATGGGAAAAGTACTTTTTGCCGAAAAAACGATGTTCACAATTTGTTCACATTTTACAAATTATTGATATTCAGTAGAATAAAATAGCTATGCTTGAGTGTTGAAATGGAGAAATTATACCAGTTTATATAAGAACTCGGTCATTTTTTGCACGCTGCCTTTTTCTCCGGTTATCTTTGTGTACAACCGGCTCAGGGTATTGCTGATGGATGAAACCGAGTGGCTCAGCAGTTCTGCCATCTGCGTGCGTGACATGCCTATCTTTGTCAGGCAGCAGACACGGAGTTCGTGCGAGGAGAGTTTCGGGTAGTACTGATACAGTCTGGATGTAAAGTCAGGATAAGCCTTGTTTATGGTCTCCGTCAGCTGTTGCCAGTATTCATCAGTCAGTTCTGAACTGCGTGTTACGGAGAGGAATGCAGCAAAAGATTGTCTGGCAGTCGAGGGTGTTAGGTTTTCCTCCTCATGCTGATTTTCGGTTATTATATGCGCCTCATCCTTTTGTGGCTCTTTGCGGCGGGCACGGATATTCCTGCCCATATAAATCATTCCTGCCACCAGTATAATTAGTGCCAGCACCAGTATATGCCGTAGCCTTTTCATGTGCGAGAGCAGATCAAGTTTTTCTGCCTCGTGATTGATGCGTACTGTCGCTTCTGTACGTGTCATTCTGCTGATGGAGTCGGACACTTCCCGATAGCAGCGGGCGTAACGGTGTGCATCTTCCTGTTTGCCTTGTGAGAGTGCTATTTCCTTCAATATGCCATAGGCTGTGCGGTGATGGTAAATGTCGGTTCCCTGTAATGCTTTGCGACAATATGCTTCGGCAGAGTCCGGACGGTTTTCAGCCTGATAAGATTTGGCAAGCGTAAGTGCTGACAATGAACTGAAACGGTGTTTCAGCACTTCGTATGCCATGTCTTTTGCCTGCTCTGTTCTGCCGTTTCCATATTTGAAGTCGGCCCATTCGCTCAGTACACCATATGCCGGTCTGGTGAATCCTTTTTCTTTCATCAGGTTGTATGCCTTGCTGTAATACACTTCTGCGCTGTCCGGACTGTACTGCCGGTCGAATATTCGTGCCATATCTCTCCAGCTGTAGGCAATTCCCAGATAATCATCGCATTTTATGTTATATACCAATGCCTGCCGTAAAGCTTTCATGCTTTCGTGGTATGCTTTTTGATAAGCATACAGGACCGCCAGTTGTCCGTAGATGCGACCGTTCAGCGTATCGTAGTTGCAGCCCACCTCGGCTGCACTCAGGTATGTACGTATTGCCCTTGATGGTTCGTTGCAGTCGCGGTACACTCCTGCCTTGTAGTAAAGTGCTTCCGCCAGCCTCCGGTCATCTCCTTGCTGCTCGTAGAAGCGGACTATGCGGTTTATCAGTGAATCGGAGGTGTGCGGAATATAGAGTTTGTCTTCGGCTTTGATTCGTAGCATGTGGCAGTACATCCGTTCTTCTTCCGTCAGTTCCTGCAAGGATGCGTCGATCGAGTCCAGACAGGCAATGGCACTGTCCGGACAAGCTTCTGCCCAGTACTCCGCCTGTCTGATCAGGGGAGGGTAGGATGTTTTCCGGTTGCGGCAACCGCATGCTCCTATCAGCAGAAGCAACAGCAGGAAGTAAGCTGTTTTCTTCATTGCATTTCTTTAGGCTGTGCAAATATACGATTTTACGGCATTCCGACAAATCTGTCAGGTATGGAAGTCCGTAATTCTTCCTGTAAATAGAGAGAAATGTTAATGACAAACCTGTATCTGCTTCGGATTTTTGCAGGCTAAATCCCTGTAATAGTTAAAAACGACCTTTATGTTAAAGCTTTTGGAGGTGAAAATGACCCGTTGTTTCCTCAGAAAGATGCTGATGTTTGGGGTAAAACATCCTGTTATTTTATTCGAAGTTTCGGCATGTTTTATTTTGAAGCAGGAATCAGGTTGAAATTTCCTGTTTTTGCCTCTGGAATTTCTTTTAAATGAAACGGATTACTCATGGCATTGTGCTATTAAAACAGGTGAGAAAGTTTCTCGCTGTGATACGATTGTGTTCTGTTTTATGAATAATATTTCTTGGCGAAAGGAATGGCTGTCTATCTGGATTCCGTAGAAGCGGTGAGATTCTGATTTTTAGGAACCGGCTTGATCCTCTCTCCAATTTTGTGATAATGGAGAAATCAGCATGTCATTTTATTATGCGGCACGACTTGTCTGTCATTCTGTAATAATGGCTTCTTTTCCGTTCATGCTGACCTTCTTTTCGGCTATCAGCTCCGATAAGGCTCGTGCCAGCGAAGGGCGTGCCACTCCCAAAATGAAAGCCACTTCCTGCTGATTGTCTATCCGTCCGTTGATTTTCAGGTAATTCAGCAGACGCGACTTCAGGCTTTGCAGGGCGAATTCATTTAATTTTTTACTTAGAAAAAGGCTTCGGTCGGAAATCATTTCGATAAAATTCTTCATGATGACAGGCTGGCTGTGCATGAATTCCAGAAAGTAGTTCTTGTCGAGCACAAATACTTCACAGTTTTCCTGCACCTCTATGTTTACCGGAAAGCGGTTCTCCGATGCGAATATAAAGGCTGGAGCGAGTACTTCGGGAGCACTTATCCGGTCGATGGTAACTTGTTTCCCTTCCGCATTTTCCATTTGTGCACGTACGTTTCCTGTACATAATATATAGAGCGAGCGGCAGGGATCTCCCTGACGGGCAATGAAGTCGCCTTCTTTATAGCGACGGACACTGTTGGGAGCTTCGGCAAGCAACTGTCGGGCTGCCGCTTCGGATATTCCCTGAAATAAGGGAAGCTGTAAAAGTTGTATGGCGTTCATTTAGTCTTCATTTAACGATTATTCAGAATGGCTGTAACATAGGTTACAGTTATTGCCGGCAGAAAGCGGCATCTTTGCACAAACTTAATAAAAAATCACTAATGACTATCTGAATATGGAAGGAAATATGTTTTGCTATCAGTGTCAGGAGGCAGCCAAGGGAACCGGCTGTGTGCTGAAAGGTGTGTGTGGAAAGAATAGCAGTACGGCACGTTATATGGATTTGCTGCTCTTTACGGTAAGAGGCGTATCGGTGGCTGCCAGTGCTTTGCGTGAGCAGTCGGTAAAGGTGTCGGCGGAAGTCGATTCGTTTGTGACGGATGCTTTGTTTTCTACCATTACGAATGCCAATTTCGACGATGAAAGTATTTTACGCCGGGTGGAGAAAGGAATCGGTCTGCGTGATGACCTGAAGGCTGAGGCTGCTGCGCGGGGTATTGCACTTCCCGAAGTAGACGAGCTGGAGTGGAAGGGGGAAAAGGACTCGTTCGAGGAGAAAGCGGCTGCGGTCGGTGTATTGCGTGAGGCAAACGAGGACTTGCGTTCGCTGAAAGAACTGCTTGTTTACGGTCTGAAAGGTATGGCGGCTTATCACGAACATGCCATGCGTCTGGGGTATAGCAACGGGGAAATTCATGCGTTCATGCAGGCGGCACTGGCGAAGATTGCTGTCGGCGGACTGACAGCCGACGAATGGGTGGCGCAGGTGATGCAGGCGGGAGAGATGGGTGTCAAGGTGATGGCACTGCTTGACGAGGCAAATACGACCCGTTACGGCAATCCGGAGATTACAAAGGTGAATATCGGGGTGGGCAAGAATCCGGGTATTCTGATCAGCGGACACGACTTGCATGACATCGAAGACTTGCTGAAACAGACCGAGGGAACGGGAGTGGATGTATATACGCACAGCGAAATGCTTCCGGCACACTATTATCCTGCTTTCAAGAAGTACAAGCATTTTATTGGCAACTACGGAAACGCGTGGTGGAAACAGCGTGAGGAGTTTACGGCGTTCAACGGTCCGATTGTGTTTACAACTAACTGTATTGTGCCGCCGCTCTCGAATGCAACATATAAGGAGCGTATGTTTACCGGAAACTCGACCGGATATCCGGGTTGCAAGCACATTGAAACGGGTGCCGACGGACATAAGGATTATTCGGAAGTGATTGCGCTTGCCAAGCAGTGCCAGCCGCCTGTTGAACTGGAAACCGGGGAGATTATCGGTGGATTCGCGCACAATCAGGTTCTTCAGCTTGCCGATAAGGTAGTGGAAGCTGTGAAGAGTGGAGCTATCCGGCGTTTTGTGGTGATGGCTGGATGCGACGGCCGTATGAAGAGCCGCGATTATTATACTGATTTTGCCAAGGCATTGCCGCAGGATACGGTTATCCTGACTGCCGGATGTGCAAAATACAAATACAACAAGTTGCCTTTGGGCGATATAAACGGTATTCCGCGTGTACTCGATGCCGGTCAGTGCAACGACAGTTATTCGCTTGCCGTTATCGCTCTGAAGCTGAAAGAAGTCTTCCAGTTGAACGACATCAACGAACTGCCGATTACCTATAATATCGCGTGGTACGAACAGAAGGCGGTGATTGTACTGCTTGCCTTGCTGAGTCTGGGCGTGAAGAACATTCATCTGGGCCCTACACTGCCTGCATTCCTTTCGCCGAATGTGGCAAAAGTGCTGGTCGATACCTTCGGGATAGGAGGCATTACCACTGTCGACGAAGATTTGAAGAAATTCGGTTTGCTGGGATAAATTCTTTCTCCTTACTTTATTAAGTATCCGATATTTTACTTACCTTTGTTCATTAATTCGTCATAAAAATCGTACTATATGAGCAAAGCTATTATTAATTCTTACGAGGAATTTGAAAAAATGATCGGTCAGCAGATCGGAGTTTCCGACTGGCTGGAAGTTACACAGGAGCGCATCAACCAGTTTGCCGACGCTACACTGGATCATCAGTGGATTCATGTCGATGTAGAACGTGCGAAAGTGGAAAGCCCCTTCAAGAGCACAATCGTACACGGCTATCTGACTTTGTCGCTGCTTCCGTATTTCTGGAATCAGATTATCGAAGTAAACAACCTGAAGATGATGGTAAACTACGGAATGGACAAAATGAAGTTCGGTCAGGCTGTATTGTCGGGACAGAAAATCCGTATGGTTGCCGACCTGCATTCGCTGGTTAATTTGCGCGGAACGGCTAAGGCTGAAATTAAATTCGCTATCGAAATAGAAGGACAGAAGAAGAAAGCACTCGAAGGTATCGCTACTTTCCTGTATTACTTCAACTAATGTACGGCATACTGTCTGTAGATATTTTGAATAGGACGATGAGATTCATTACAGGATAATCTGGTTTCTGTAGTGAATCTCATCGTTGTTTTTATATATGTTTTGATTATGACAGAAAAACTTTACCGGCAGTTGCGTGAGTGGGCGGAAGCCTATCATCAGGCGGATTTCATCGCGAATGATCCCGTACAGTTTCCGCACCGTTATGTCCGGCAGGAAGATATTGAAATAATGGGACTGCTGACTGCCGTCCTGAGTTTCGGAAATCGCCGGATGATTCTCCGCAAGGTAGACGAACTGGATGGACTGATGGGACGTGCTCCCTTGCAGTATGTGCTTTCCAGACGCTGGGAGAATGATTTCAGTCGTGGGAACCAACGGAGCTTTTACCGGATGGTTTCGTATGCGGCATTCCGTATTTATTTCGAGAAGTTGTATGCGGTGTATACGGAGAATCGTACGCTGGAGGATGCCTTGCTGACTTTTCCGGGAAATCCGATGCAGAAGCTTTGTGCGTTTTTGGGGGTGTCCGACAGAAGTCCGCAGAAGAAGCTCAACATGTTTCTGCGCTGGATGATCCGTCGTGATTCGGCTGTCGACTTCGGTATCTGGCGGCGGATGAGTCCTGCCGACCTGATTATCCCGCTCGATACGCATGTGTGCCGGGTAGCTTTTCTGCTGGGACTGACCGATAAACCTTCTTTTTCGTTGTCGGCTGCCCGGTGTATCACAGAGGTATTGGCGGAGGTGTTTCCCGGCGATCCGTGTCTGGGCGACTTCGCACTTTTCGGTTATGGGGTGAATCATCCTGAATTAACAGATAACTTACCATGATAAAGATATTGGCTACAAGCGACTGGCACTTGGGGAATACCTTCCACGGCTTCGACCGTCAGGAAGAGCATGCCGATTTTCTTCGGTGGCTGCTCGGTGCTGTCGGACAGAAAAATCCTGATGCCTTGCTGGTGTCGGGCGACATATTCGATTCGAGTAATCCTTCGGCTGCCTCTCAGGAGTTGTATTACAGTTTTCTCGATACGCTGACACAGCGTTTCCCGCAGTTGCAGACGATAATAATTGCCGGAAACCACGACTCGGCTGCACGGCTTGAGGCGCCTCGTCTGATGCTGGAAAGGCATCGGGTCTATGTGCGCGGGCTGATACGCGGGCAGGAGGAAGGTAACTTCTTGCCGGACGATTTGCTGTTGCCTGTCTGTTCGGCAGCGCATCCGGAAGAACGTGCCTGGGTGCTTGCCGTGCCTTACTTGCGTGATGGGGACTTTACCCGTGGTATGAGTTACGGAGAGGGTGTAGGAGAGTTCCTGCGTCGGGCGGTTGAGGCGGCGAATCTCCGGCGCGACCGGAGCAGGGAAGCGCTGATTCTGATGGCGCATTTATATGCTACGGGGAGTGAGATTGCCGAAAATTCTTCGGAACGTATCGTGATAGGTGGTTCGGAAATGGTCAGTCTGGATGAAATAGATGAAAGTGTTACGTTAGCCTTGTTGGGGCATTTGCATCGTAATCAGAAAGTTAACGGCCGTGAAAACTGGCTGTATCCGGGCAGTGCCCTGCCGATGTCGTTTGCAGAGAAGGGCTATCGTCACGGAGCTGTTTATTATGAGATAGAGGACGGTCGCCTGAATGGTGTGTCCGAGTTCCTCGACTATCCTTTGCAGCATCCGCTGGTTTCTGTTCCGCCAAAACCGCTTCCGCTGACCGAGGTGCTCGACTTGCTGCGTGCCTTGCCCGATAAAGATAAAATGAGCGAAGAAGAGCCTGTTCCGTATCTGGAGGTGAATGTCTTGCTCGACGCTCCCGTGGCTGGCATCAACAAGCAGGTAGAGGATGTCCTTCAGTCGAAAAATGTGCGCTTGTGCCGGACGGTAATCGCTTATCGGGTGCAGCAGTCGGCTGGCGACGGGGAAGTAGTATTGGAATCGGTCGACGATTTGCTGACGCTCGACCCGATAGAGGTGATCAGAAAGAGTTATCAGAACAAGTTCCGCTGTGAGATGCGCAATGAGCTGGTGGAACTTGCCAGAAGGGCTGTAGAAGCGGCTCGCAGGGAAGGAGGCAATGAATGAAGTTGTTGAAAGTAATCATGTATAACCTGGCTTCGCTCGAGGGGGAACAGGTTATCGATTTTGAGAGTGAACCTTTACGGAGTGCCGATTTGTTTTCCATCGTAGGTGAAACAGGTAGCGGAAAGTCGACCATTCTGGATGCTGTCTGTCTGGCACTGTACGGGCTTGCGCCTCGTTTTTATGGGGCAGATAATTTCGATTATTACCATACCGAGCGCCCGAACAACGATCAGGTGCTCGATCCTGACGACCCGCGTAACATTCTTCGTAAGGGTACGAAGGAGTGTTTTGCCGAAGTGGTGTTTCTGGCACGCGACGGTTTCCGCTATCGTGCCCGCTGGTCGTGTTCCATAGCCCGCATCAATTATACGCGTCCGGAGCGCAGGCTGTACCGGATAGCAGTGGACGAAGCGGGAAGAACCAGCGAGAAGGAAGTGGAAATAACCGGAGGGGGACGTCAGAAGCGCGGACATAAGAATATCAACAATGAGGGGCTCGACCGCATTATCGGTCTGGATTACGGACAGTTTACCCGTACGGTGATGCTGGCGCAGAATTCGTTTGCCAATTTTGTCAAGGCGGACGACAAGGATAAGGCTATCTTGCTGGAAAAGCTGACCGGAACGGAACTTTATACGGCTGTTGCCCGTAAGATTTATGAGTTTTATAAGGAGGCGGAAGCTGCCTATAATGAGGTGTTCAATCAGGTAAAGGCTTTTGCCGTACATCAGCTTTCGGATGAGAAGCTGGCGGAAGTGGAAACGCGTAAGGGGGAGTTGGACGCCAGTTTCCGTACCTTGCAGGCTGAACTTCAGAAGTTGAAGGATCAGCAGAAATGGTATGCAGACTTGTGTGCGCTGGAGGTGGCTTTTGCTGGTGAGGAAGCGAAATGGAGACAGGCTTCGGAAAAGGCACAGAACTTGCAGCCGGTACGGGACGAGTTGTGGATGCTCGATGAGGTGGCTCCTGTACGCGATGTATATCAGACTTACATGAATCTGCAACGTGAACTGAAAGAGCTGACAGAGGAAGTCGGTCGGAAACAATTGCAGTGTAGTGCGCTGGAAAAGGAAGAGGCTGAGAAGCGGAAACTTTTACTGGATGTAAAAGAAAATTACAATGTAGTCCGTGAGAAACAAGAGCAGATGCTTCCGCTGGTGACGGCAGCCCGTAAGCAGAAGGTGGAGCTGGACGCACAGCAGGCTACCGTGACTCGCCTGAAAGAGGAGGAAAGTTTGCTGGCGAAGAAGGAAGAATTGCTGAGAAAGGAGCAGGCGGAAAATGAGCTTCAGGCAGCGGAGTTGCAGAAGCGGCAGGCGGAAGCGGAACGGATGTTGGCGGAACTGATGCTACACCGTGATATGCTGGAAAACAAGAATGCGGTTTCCGACAGGCTGGAGTCGCTTTATAAGGCTGTAAAGCGTTGGCAAAAAGAGTCTGAAGACTGGAGGAAGAACGGTATCGAGCTGGAAAATCAGCAGCAGGTATGCCGGGAAGAAGAGAATCGTTTGCAGAAATCGGATGAGGAACTGGTTCTGTGTCGGGAGAGTATCCGGCAGAAAACACAGGCACTGGCTGGTGTGGATGTAGAGGCATTGCAGCAGCGGATGGCAGACGTGACGAAATGTTATACCGACTTGGAGCGATTGAAAAAGTTGCAGGCGGCGGTAATGGAACGCCGGAAGAGCCTGTTGGAAAATCGGCTTGCATCTGAACAAATTACCAAGGAACTGGATACTGCGATGCGTGAGGTGAAGGAACTGACAACGGAGCGTGAAGAGATAAATCGTCTGTTGCCCGGACTGGAGGAGGCGTGGCAACTGGCAAGCAGCCGGAGTGCCGAGCATATGCGTGCCGCGCTGAAACCGGGAGAACCTTGTCCGGTATGTGGTGCACGGGAGCATCCGTATGCCGAAGGAATAGCGGAAGTGTTGCAGCCTGTCAAGGAGGAGATTGCTCGTCGCCGCAAGCGACTGACGGAAATTGAGGAACGGCTGGATGCTTCTCCCGGCGGATTGCGCCTGCTTTGTTCGGACCTGAACGGTAAGTTGTCGGCATTGCGTGAGGGGACCGGACGGCTGAATGCGGAACTGGCTGAGGCTGTCGGCGAATGGACTACACTGGTTGTTGCTTATCCCGCTCTGCCTGCTGATGTTGTACGGGCAGATGCTCCTGCCTTGTCGGCTTTGCTGACGGCGGAATCGGAACGGATTGTGGTACAGGGTAAGCAGGTGCGTGCCGAACAGAATGCTTATCAGCAGGCACAGAATGAGCTGACTGCCATGCGCCGTACGTACGATGAGAATCAGGTTTTGTGTGCACGTCAGCGTGAAGAACTGCATCGCCGGACTGTAGAATTGAAACAACGGCAGGGACAGAGTGAGCAGAAGCGTGTGGAATTGCAGCAACTTGAACGTGCGAACAGTGATTTGCGTGAGGCATTGCGCCAGGAAATTTCGTTACCCGACTGGGAGCAGGCTTTCGAACAGGATTTCGGGAAGCTGGCAGACCGTTTGTCGGATATGTACGACAAGTATCGGGAGGCAACTCGTGTGCAGCAGGAATCGGTGGGTTTGCTGAACGAGCGGAAGGTCGCTTCCGGGGCGTTGGAGAAACAGGTGGCCGAGTGTCTGGCAGCCATGAAGGAAAACAAGGAAGAGACTGCCGGGGCTGTACAGGTTTATGAGGCAAAGCTGAAGGCTTATATGCAGGTGCTGGGCGGTGCTGATCCGGATGAAACGGAACGTACGCTGAAACTGCAACTGGAGGAAGCGGAGAAACAGGTGCAGCTTGCTGATAAGGCTCACAGTGAGATGGCCGAATCGTACAGCCGGCTGTCGGGGTTCGTGAAGGCTGCCGAGGAACAGTATCGGAAGAAGCAGGCTGACTGCATGGCCGCGCAACGTGGAGTGGAAGATTTCATCATGCGTTACAATGAGTCGGCAGAGCATGTGGGTGTTCTTTCGAAAGAACGGCTGGATATGTGCTTCTCTCCTTCGGCAGACTGGAACGGAAAGCGTGAACTGGTGCGGCTGGCGGATGAGGAGGTAAAATGGTGTCAGGGACAGATGGAAGCACGCCGGAAAGCGATGGAAGCTCATCGTGACTTGCAGGTTATGCCGCTGGAACAGTCGGGTGAAGATACCAATCCGACGGCTGTGCTACAGGAGGAGATGCAAAAGGTACAATGTGCATTGGATGAACTCGACAAGGAGCGTTTGCAGGTGGGCGGTATGCTGATGGCGCATCGCCGGAGTGTGGAACAGATGCTGTCGGCAGGCGAAGAACTTGAACGCAGGCGGAAGGCGTATCAGGACTGGAAAGAGCTGAATGATATTTTGGGAAATGCCAACGGCGACAAGTTCCGTGAAACGGCGCAATGCTTTACACTGCGCTTCCTGATACGTCAGGCCAACGAACAGCTTCGGATGTTGAATCACCGGTATAGTCTGGAACAGGTGAGGGATTCGTTGGGAATCCGTGTCATCGATCACGACCGGGCGGATGAGGTTCGTAACATCAGTTCGCTTTCGGGTGGGGAAACTTTCCTGATCAGTCTGGCACTGGCTCTGGGACTCTCGTCGCTTTCGTCGCGTAACATTCCGATGTGCAACTTGTTCGTGGACGAAGGTTTCGGTACGCTCGACAGCAACAGCCTGAATATGGTAATAGATGCCCTGTCGAGCTTGCAGTCGATGCAAGGGAAGAAAGTCGGAGTCATCAGCCATACGGCAGAGATGCGTGAACGGATCCGTACCCAGATTCGGGTTGTCAAGGTCGGCTCGGGAGGGCGGAGCGCACTCGAAATAGTATAATCGGAATGCCTGTTGAAGGCCGGACTTGAATCCGTTAATTTGTCTTTTTGAATAAAAGCTCTGTATATTAAAGAAATATCAGGGCTTTTATCTTTTTATATAAGAGTATATAATAGGGACATTTTTGTCTTCTGACCTGAATTTCGCATTTTTTGATTAGCCCTTATTCGGTTACGTACTGTCTTTTTTTGTTATTTTGTACATATCAATTTTAAATCAGACGTAAATAAATAACTATGAAACAACCTGTTGTATTATTTGCCTCCCTATGCTTTCTAGCATCGGAGGCGATGCAAGCTCAAAACGCTCAGAATTCTCCGAAAGCGTATGTCGTATCAGACGCACATCTGGATACACAGTGGAACTGGGATATCCAGACAACCATTCAAGAGTATGTATGGAATACGCTGAACCAAAATCTGTTTCTTCTCCGTAAGTACCCCGACTATGTTTTTAACTTTGAAGGTGCTGTGAAATATTCCTGGATGAAAGAATATTTCCCGACACGTTATGAAGAGTTGAAGCAGCGGGTAAAGGAAGGACGCTGGCATGTCACCGGAAGCAGTTGGGATGCCAATGATGTTCTGGTTCCTTCAGCCGAATCGGTGCTCCGTAATATTTTGTACGGGCAGAATTATTATCGGAGTGAATTCGGAACAGAGAGTACGGATATCTTTTTGCCCGACTGCTTTGGCTTTGGGTGGACACTGCCGTCGCTGGCTCATCACTGTGGGCTGATAGGCTTTTCTTCACAAAAGCTAGGCTGGCGCAATCATCCTTTTTATGGCGACAAAAAATATCCGTTTACCATCGGACTGTGGAAGGGTATTGATGGCAATCAGATCATGTTTGCGCATGGTTATGACTATGGTCACCGTTTTAAGGATGAGGATTTGTCGGACAGTGAAGAATTGAAGCAACTGGTAAAGGAAAGTCCGCTGAGTACCGTTTACCGTTATTATGGAACCGGTGATATGGGAGGTTCACCTACAATCACTTCCGTACGTGCTGTCGAAAAGGGAGTAAAAGGCTCTGGCGACATCGAGGTGGTCAGTGCTACCAGCGATCAGCTTTATAAAGATTATGCAGGAAAGCATGAGCAGCTTCCGGTATTCGACGGTGAATTGCTGATGGATGTACACGGCACGGGCTGCTATACTTCGCAGGCTGCCATGAAATGGTATAACCGTCAGAATGAACTGCTGGGTGACGCGGCCGAACGTGCGGCTGTGGCGGCAGAGTGGCTGAACCAGGGAAATTATCCGAAGTCGGAACTTGAAGCTTCGTGGAAGCGCTTCCTTTTCCATCAGTTTCATGATGACCTGACAGGTACGAGCATACCGCGGGCGTATGAATTTTCATGGAATGATGAGCTTATTTCGCTAAAGCAATTTTCGGATGTGCTGACTTCTTCTGTCAATGGGGTGAGCCGTTTGCTGGATACGAATGTAAAAGGTACTCCGGTAGTGCTGTATAACGCGCTGGGATTTGCGGTAAACGATCTGGCCGAGATAGAAGTTGAATTTGCAAAAGCTCCCAAGGGTATTGCCGTATATAATGCCGAAGGCAAGAAGGTGGCTTCACAGTATCTGGGTTATCAGGACGGTAAAGCACATATATTGGTTGAGGCTTCTGTGCCGGCTACTGGATATGCGGTTTATGATGTACGTACTTCGGGAGCCGGTATGCAGACCGTAAAACAGCAGTATGCGAATACTTTGGAGAACTCATGTTATAAACTGTCTTTTGACGCGAACGGAGATATTGTTTCGTTGCTGGATAAGCGTAACGGAAAAGAACTGGTGGCATCGGGAAAAGCTATCCGTCTGGCATTGTTTACAGAAAACGAATCTTTTGAATGGCCTGCATGGGAGGTGTTGAAAAAAACATTAGACCGTGAACCTGTTTCTATCACCGATGGAGTGAAACTGACCTTGGTGGAAGACGGTGACTTGCGTAAATCTATCTGTATTGAGAAAAAACATGGCGAGTCAGTGTTCCGTCAGTATGTCCGTCTGTACGAAGGAACCCGCGCACCGCGTATCGATTTTTACAATGAAATAGACTGGCGCTCTACAAATGCGTTGCTGAAAGCGGAATTCCCGCTTGCTGTGTCTAATCCGAATGCTACTTATGACTTGTCTTTGGGTAGTGTGCAGCGTGGAAATAATACAGTGACAGCGTATGAGGTTTACGGACATTACTGGGCTGATTTGACCGACCGCAAGGGTGATTATGGAGTTTCTATTATGAATAACGGAAAATACGGATGGGATAAACCTTCGGACAATACGCTCCGTCTTACTTTGCTCCATACGCCCAAGACTGACAAGGGATATACTTATCAGGACAGACAGGACTTTGGTTATCACACATTTACTTACAGCCTGCTTCCGCACCAGGGTGAGCTTGACAAGGCTGAAGTGGTATCGAAGGCAGAGGTGCTGAACCAGACATTGAAAGCCTTCCAGACAGATAAGCATAAAGGTGAAATGGGACGTATTTTCTCGATGGTATCGTCGGACAATCCGAACGTGATAATCAAGGCATTGAAGAAAGCGGTCGATGCTGATGAATATGTGGTACGTGTATATGATGTAGCCGGTAAGGGAACTCAATCGGCCAGATTGACGTTTGCCGGTAAACTTGTGGAGGCTGTTGAAACCGACGGAACAGAGAAGGAAATTGCTAAAGCCGGTTTCAGCGATAATATGCTGGATGTAACAGTTAAGCCTTTCTCTTTGAAAACATATAAGATCCGTTTGGCTGAATCGGGTATGGAGGCACATCAGCCGAAATGTCTGGCACTTAATCTTCCATACGACAAGAAGTGTGCTACTTATAACGAATTCCGTAGTGAGGCCGATTTCGAGTCCGGTTATAGCTATGCGGCTGAATTGCTTCCCGATTCGATAACGGTAGATCAGGTAACTTTCCGTCTTGGTGAACAGGAAGCTTACAACGGCTTGTCGTGCAAGAATGATACAATTGAGATTCCTGAAGGCTATAATCGTCTGTATTTCCTTGCAGCTGCCGCTTCTGTTGAGGACCAACGTTTACAGATTGCCTGCGGAAAGCAGACTTCGGAGTTTGTCGTTCCTTCTTATACAGGATTTGTCGGTCAATGGGGACATGAGGGACATACTACCGGCTATTTGAAACCGGCCCAGATTGCTTATGTCGGAACTCATCGTCATGCGTCGGATGGAGATTGTCCTTACGAGTTTACTTATATGTTCAAATTCGGTATGGATATACCTAAGGGTGTCCGCTCTGTTGTTTTGCCCCAGAATGAGAATGTAGTGATTTTTGCCGCTACGGCCGTTGCTGAAGACCGTTCGCCGGTAAAACCATCGACAAAATTATTCCGTACAAACAACCATGAGGAACTGTCGGAACTTGTATCTGGCAACAAAATGATTTCGGGAGAAAATCTGCTGAAAAATGCAAAACTGACAAGATGGTCGGCTTATGTAAATGAAAAGGAACGTCCACAGGCTGCTGTAGATGGCGACTTGTCGACTAAATGGTGTGACATTGCCGGACTACCTAGTTTCCTGGAATTTGATTTGGGCAAGGCTGAGAAACTGACAGGATGGAAAGTTGTGAATGCCGGTAAGGAAAATGGATCTTTCATTACGAGCCAGTGTTTCCTTATGGGAAGAAACTCTGCTGACGAAGACTGGCAAACAGTGGATTACTTCGACGGTAACCGCAGCAATGTAGTATTGCGTACAATCACTTCGGACAAGGCATATCGCTATCTCCGTATGGTTGTGACCAGAGGAACACAGGCTGCTTCGTCGAAAGATGTACGCATTTACGAGGTAGAGGTTTACCGGTAATTCTGGGTTTGGTTTTAGTAATACAATAAATCCTCTCTTGAGTTTTTCAGGAGAGGATTTTTTATCAGTATAGCAGTAGATTCTGCTGCTGTTTCTTTTAAAAGTTCATGGATGCATAGAACCCGCAATGTCCGTCGCCGGCAACAGGGCTGATTGTCAGGTTGTGCTTCCTGGCAAACGGGCGGGTGAAGATGTAAGAACTTCCGGCTCCGATTGCTGCTCCGGCAGCTACATCCCACCAGTCGTGTTTCTTTCCGTAAACACGGGTCCATCCTACATATGTAGATAATATGTAGGAAGGCAGTCCCCACTTCCAGCCATAGCGCCGTTGGATAAAGGCTGCGGCGGCAAAAGAAGTAGATGTGTGCATGGATGGAAATGAATGATTGTCGCTACGGTCGGGACGTTCTTTTTTGACAATATATTTCAGCGCGTATGTGACTCCCAGTGTTGTTACTCCTGAAAATACGCCTTGTTTTAATCCTTGCCAGTCTTTTTGAAGCAACACGGCTGTAACTCCTGCAACCGGAAGAAGTAAAGCTCCTACATCTCCTGATGTGCGTACAGCCTTTCTGGTTCCGCTTACTTCTATTTCCTGGGCGCAGACAGATAAAGAAAGAATCAGAGCAGATAGTATAAAAATCAGTTTTCTCATGACAACAGGGTAAGTTTGGGAAGAAAGATTATCAATCCGACAACAGCCGACGTAATGGCCAGGAGCAAAACAGCTCCTGCCGCCAGATCCTTGGTGCGTTTGATAGCTTCATCATACGCTGGAGATACCCGGTCGGCAAGTGCTTCGATAGCAGAGTTTACTGCTTCTGCCGAAAGAACCAGTCCGATACATAAACAGATGACAATCCATTCCATAGATGATAGTCCGACAAGAATGCCCGCCGTAATGACGCATACGGCGGCAAAGCAATGTATCCATGCATTATGTTCCCGACTGATAAGCAGAAAGATGCCGTGAAAAGCATATTTGAAACTTAACGCACGTTTACGCAAGGTAAATCCGCTGTTTTTCATTCTTCTTGTGCGATTACCAGTTGATGGTTACTTCTACCGGACAATGATCGGAACCGAATATCTCAGTATGTATCTTGGCATCCTGAAGTTTATCGGCAATGCGTGACGAAGCAAGGAAATAGTCTATACGCCACCCTGCGTTCTTCTCGCGTGCCTTAAAGCGGTACGACCACCACGAATAGATATTTTCCTGTGTAGGATAAAAGTGGCGGAAAGTATCGATAAATCCGGCATCGAGCAATAACTGGAATTTTTCTCGTTCCTGGTCAGTAAAACCTGCGTTCATCCGGTTGGTTTTCGGATTCTTCAAATCGATTTCCTTATGTGCTACATTCAAGTCACCACATACGAGAACCGGTTTCTGTCGGTCTAACTGTAGCAGGTATTTACGGAAATCTTCCTCCCAGGTCATACGGTAATCCAGACGTTTCAATCCGTCCTGTGAGTTGGGGGTATACACCGTAACCAGATAAAAGTTTTCCATTTCCAGTGTAATGACCCGTCCTTCATGGTCGTGTTCGTCTATACCCAGCCCGTAAGTTACAGAAAGAGGCTGATGGCGAGTAAATATAGCTGTACCCGAATACCCTTTTTTTTCGGCATAATTCCAGTAAGAAGTATAGCCTTCGAATGCCAGATCGAGCTGTCCTTCCTGCATTTTGGTTTCCTGTAAGCAGAAGAAATCTGCATCCAGTTCGTTGAATATTTCCCGAAAGCCTTTATCGCAACAAGCTCGCAGCCCGTTTACATTCCATGAAATGAGTTTCATAATCATAATAAGAGTTTATACGTTTTCTGTTTACGTGATGAATAAATAGAATAGCGTTATTTCTTTATATCGAATAAGTAAGTCAGTCGTCCCGCAATGTATGAGTGAGCCGAACGTGAGAACGGGTCTTTCTTTGTACTGTGGTAGAAGTCACTCAGCCCGAAATAATATCTTGCTTCAAGCAGGAAATTTCCGATGCCTGTACGTACTTCCAGACCTCCGCCTCCTACAATGCCATAATCGAACTTCATTTCTGCCATCTTTCCATATTGCCAGATAACTCCATTCGGGCGGTCTTCCGGATGCCAGGAAGCACTTTGCTTCTCATTTTCTCCCAATAGGAAGCCAATCTGTGGACCGATGTTCAGGACAAACCGTGCTCCGTTCCCTTTATCTTTTCCAAAGCCAAGATGAGCCATCAATGGAACTTCTATGTAGTTCATGGTGCGCTGGTATGTATCTCCTGTGCCGTCGTCGATATTTTCTTTCCATCCTCTTTGGGAGTAGTTGATTTCTCCCTGTATACCACAGAGTATCTTGAAATATCTTTCTGATATATATCGGACAGTCACTCCGACAGAGGGAGTAATAAATGTTTTTTGCTTGATGCTTGGCTCAAAACTGACGGAACTAAGGTTTACGCCACCATTTATACCTATGGCTAAATTGTGGCGTGGGTCTTGTAGTTGGGCGCGGACAGGCAGTCCCACCAACAAACATAATATGCTCAGTAATGCAATAACAGATTGCTTTTTCATGTACTTATTCGAAATCAAGTTTAATCAGTTCGTAATCTTTTGTGAAATGTACAAAGAATACTTTACGGTTGATGAACCCTCCCCAGTTATTGACGCGTTCGAAGCAGAATCCGGTCTGTATCGGAGTTACCTGTACGCGGTTTAGATTTTCTTCCAGCTTGTTGCCTTGCTGCGACAGACCTTTCAGGAAGAAATATCCCACGTCGAATCCTAGCATGCCATATTTAGGATAAGTATTCGACATATCTTTGCTGTACCAGCGGCGGTATGACTGGGTGAAATTGATGGCAGCCGGAAACAGGTTGTTGGTATAGAACGATGAGTAGAAATAGGTATCCAACTCATAAAAGTTTGCCAGGAAATCCTGTGTATAAGTCTGCCATTCAGGATAGCCGAACAGGTGCATGTCGAAATGCGGATGCTCGCGGCGGACAAGAGTCAGGTGAGGCAGTACGCGTGTCAATGCTGAGCTTCGTCCTGAAGTCGGAATAAAGATGTTTTCCTGCAGGGTGTCCATGGCGGCAATCACTTTGTTCGGATCAATATCTCCGGCTAGCTGTATCTGCTTGAATCTGACGTTGTTGTCTTTCAATTCATTCTTCATACCTTTAATGAATTCGGCTTTTTCCTTATCTCCGCTGCCATCGTCAACAAAAATGACATTGGTCTTTCCGAATTTCCGGATAAAATGTTCGTATACCTTTGAGTAAAGATAAGACTGTGGGGTATTGACCTGATAGATATTCGGATTGGTAAATACCTGATCTACTTTAGGAGAGAAAGGAACTACCAGACGGATATTGTTCTTGTCGGCAAAGGCTGCGACAGAAGCGATGGATGACTGGTGTGCCGGACCAAAAATGATGTCCATATCCTTCAGCTTGCTTTGGGATAAGATTGCATTCGTGCCGGCTGTGGTTCCTTTGGTGTCGTAGGTGTAAATATCGGCAGATACTCCTTGATGTTTCAGGCTATCAATAGCCATGAGAAAACCTTCGTAAAACTCTACCATGCGTGACTGTTCATCCTGACTGGTAGATGTAAAAGGTAACATCAGGGCAACTTTTATGGTATTTATCTGCTTTTTGCTGATGGAATTTTCTTTGAAGAGTTCTTCGTTGCTGGGAGCTGCCTGGGAAGACGGTGCTGTCTTTCCTGTTTCCTGTGATTTAGGGTAAGGAATGAAAAGGAAGCTTCCTTTTTTCAGCTTTCCGTTTTTTAATTCCGGATTGGCTGCAATAAGTTCTTCTTGTGTGATGCCATATTGCTGGCTGATACTGAAAATTGTTTCCTTTCGGGCTACCTTGTGCATATCCCTCCACTCGTTTTTCTCTACTGCCGGCTCTGCTTGAGCAGTTTGTTCTGTCTGAGCGGGTGCATTATCCTGTGCCGGAATGACAATAACCTGTCCGATACGGAAGTTTTCGGCACTTAATCCCGGATTGGCTTTGCAAATAGCCTGGGCTGTTACGTGGTATTTCAGTGTCAGCTGATATAATGTTTCTCCTGCCTGTATCGTATGGAACTGTTTTCCGTCCTCATTGGAGTATTGTGCCTGTGGAATTTTCAACGCTTGTCCGGCACGTATTTGCTCCTTGCTTCCCGGGTTCAGGCGTACAATGTCGTCAACCGAAACGTGATACATGCTGGCAATGGAGTACAGGCTTTGTCCTTTTGTCACGGTATGCAAAAAATATCCGGTTCCGGTCTGTGCCGATACCGTTGCACTTAAACTGCTGGCTGATAGCGCCAGCGAAAGGCAGATAATATGGATAAACTTCATTTTCGTTTGTATTTGTTGAGTGGCAAAAGTACAAAAAAAAGCATTATCTTTGCAAAGATATGATTGATTTTAAGGATATGGAAGACGTAAAAGAAACGATAAATGTACAAGGAGCGCGTGTACATAATCTAAAAAATATAGATGTGGAAATTCCCCGCGGGAGTTTGACCGTCATAACGGGTCTGAGTGGAAGCGGGAAATCTTCATTGGCTTTTGATACGATTTTTGCCGAAGGACAAAGACGTTATATCGAAACGTTTTCTGCTTATGCGCGAAATTTTCTGGGTGGAATGGAACGTCCGGATGTGGATAAGATAACCGGTCTGAGTCCTGTTATTTCCATTGAACAGAAAACAACTAACAAAAATCCTCGCTCTACGGTGGGTACTACTACCGAAATATACGATTATCTTCGTCTGCTCTTCGCCCGTGCGGGAACTGCCTACTCATATCTGTCGGGTGAGAAAATGGTAAAATATACAGAAGAGCAGATTCTGGATCTGATTCATCGTGACTATAAGGGCCGGCGTATTTATATTCTTGCTCCGCTGGTACGTACCCGTAAAGGACATTATAAAGAATTATTCGAACAGATACGCAAGAAAGGATACCTGTATGTGCGTGTAGACGGTGATGTGAAGGAGATTGTGCATGGCATGAAGCTGGACCGTTATAAAAATCACGATATCGAGGTTGTGATAGATAAAACGGTAGTTACGGAGAAGGAAGAAAAACGTCTGAAGCAAAGTGTAGCGACTGCCATGCAGCAGGGTGATGGCTTGCTGATGATTCTTGATGCACAGACTGAGAGTGTACGCCATTACAGTAAGCGGCTGATGTGTCCGGTTACGGGACTTTCGTATAGGGAGCCGGCTCCGCATAATTTTTCTTTTAACTCTCCGCAAGGCGCCTGTCCGCGCTGTAAGGGATTGGGATATGTCAATCTGATCGATGTAGACAAGGTAATTCCCGATCGTTCACTCTCTATTTATGAAGGTGCTGTCGCTCCACTTGGCAAATATAAAAATGTGATGATATTCTGGCAGATAGAAGCGCTGCTGGAGAAATATGAAGCAACATTGAAGACTCCTGTTTCGGAGTTGCCTGAAGATGCCATAAACGAGATTCTGTATGGGGCAGACGAACGTCTGAAAATCAAGAGTTCGCTGATACATGCATCGTCGGATTACTTTGTGACTTACGAAGGTATTGTGAAATACATTCAGATGATGCAGGAGAAGGATGCTTCGGCCACAGCCCAAAAGTGGGCAGAACAGTTTGCTAAGACTGATGTATGTCCGGAGTGTAAGGGAGCGCGGTTGAATAAGGAGGCTCTTCATTTCCGTATTCATGACAAGAACATCTATCAGCTTTCTACCATGGACATAAGCGAGCTTTATGACTGGCTGATGCATGTAGAAGAACATTTGGAAAGTAAGCAGCGTATCATTGCTGCGGAGATATTGAAGGAGATACGTACCCGTCTGAAATTCTTGTTGGATGTTGGGTTGGATTATCTTTCACTGAACCGTTCTTCTGTAAGCTTGTCGGGAGGAGAAAGCCAGCGTATCCGTCTGGCCACACAGATTGGTTCGCAACTGGTTAATGTACTGTATATTCTTGATGAACCGAGCATCGGTCTGCATCAACGGGATAATATCCGGCTGATTAACTCTTTAAAAGAGTTGCGCGACCTGGGAAACTCTGTCATTGTGGTAGAACACGACAAAGACATGATGCTGGCTGCCGATTATGTGGTAGATATGGGGCCGAAAGCCGGACGACTGGGAGGTGAGGTTGTGTTTGCCGGAACCCCGGAAGAGATGCTTAAGACCTCCACACTTACTTCGCAGTATCTGAATGGAAAGATGAAGATTGAAGTCCCTGCCGAACGCCGGAAGGGAAATGGCAAATCACTTTGGCTGCGTGGAGCCAGAGGAAATAATCTGAAAGGGGTAGATGTGGAATTTCCACTGGGCAAGCTGATTTGTGTAACCGGAGTTTCGGGAAGCGGTAAGTCTACTTTGATAAACGATACCCTTCAGCCTATTCTTTCTCAGCATTTTTACCGTTCTTTGCAAGAGCCCTTGCCTTATGATGCGATAGAAGGACTGGAATACATTGATAAAGTGGTGAATGTCGACCAGTCACCGCTTGGACGTACGCCTCGTTCCAATCCGGCAACTTATACCGGTGTTTTCTCTGATATCCGTAATCTGTTTGTGGGGCTTCCCGAAGCCAAAATACGCGGATACAAGCCGGGACGTTTCTCATTCAATGTTTCGGGAGGACGTTGTGAGGCTTGTGGAGGAAATGGGTATAAAACGATCGAAATGAATTTCCTTCCGGATGTATTTGTTCCGTGTGAGGTTTGTCACGGTAAGCGCTACAACAGAGAAACGCTGGAAGTGCGGTATAAAGGCAAATCTATCGCCGATGTGCTTGATATGACCATCAACCGTGCGGTAGAGTTTTTCGAAAATGTTCCTCAGATACTGAATAAGATAAAGGTTTTGCAGGAAGTCGGACTGGGATATATCAAGCTGGGACAGCCTTCTACTACTTTGTCGGGTGGTGAGAGTCAGCGCGTGAAGCTGGCAACAGAACTTTCGAAGCGCGATACGGGTAAAACCGTTTATATTCTGGATGAGCCGACTACCGGTTTGCATTTTGAAGATATACGTGTGCTGATGACAGTTCTGAACAAGCTGGTAGATAAAGGAAATACAGTTATTGTCATCGAACATAACCTGGATGTTATCAAGATGGCAGACTATATTATCGATATGGGTCCAGAAGGAGGTAGAGGTGGAGGACAACTGCTTTCATGCGGGACTCCTGAGGAAGTTGCAAAATCGGATAAGGGATATACGCCCCGGTTTATTAAAGAAGAGTTGGAAAATCAGTAATTAAGCGATAAAAACAATCAGGTTATTATGGCAAAAGAAAAAATAGCAAAGACGAATGCGGCACGCTTGCTGGATAAAGATAAGATAAAATATGAACTTGTACCTTATGAAGTTGATGAAAACGATTTGAGTTGTGTACATGTTGCCGCTACCCTGGGTGAGAATATCGAACAGGTTTTCAAGACACTGGTACTTCACGGAGACAAATCGGGTTATTTTGTCTGTGTGATTCCGGGTGAGCATGAAATTGACCTGAAAATGGCTGCGAAGGTTTCGGGAAACAAGAAATGCGACCTTATTCCCGTCAAGGAACTGCTTCCGTTGACAGGGTATATTCGGGGAGGATGTTCTCCAATAGGCATGAAAAAACATTTTCCTACGTATATTCATCATACATGCAATGATTTCCCTTATATCTATGTCAGTGCGGGTGTGCGAGGCTTGCAGGTCAAACTGGCTCCCGACGATTTGATAAAGGTTAGCCGTGCCGAAGTCTGTACACTGTTCGGTGAATAGGAACGTGGTGACGTTTTGTTTGAAACATGGGCGAATTTTGTTCGATTTGTGCTAATATTTTCTTGTTTTATACCGAAAAGATTGAAAAAACAGGACAATTGCCTGTGTTTTTGCCACTTTTTTATATATTTGCGAAAAATATTAAATTTATTAATCATTAAAATCTTCATTATTTATGTTTAACAAGCATCCTAAAGGTCTGATACCTGCTGCACTTTCTAATATGGGGGAGCGTTTTGGCTACTACATCATGAACGCTGTGCTGGTGTTGTTCCTTTGTTCTAAATTTGGTATAAGTGAGGAAAAAAGTACACTTATCTATTCATTCTTTTATGCAGGTATCTATCTGTTAAGTCTTGTAGGGGGTCTGATTGCTGACAGAAAGCAGAATTATAAAGGTACAATCATGGCCGGCCTTGTGGTGATGGCTATTGGATATATTGCATTATCTATTCCTATTACTGCTAACGCAGGCAATACATCATGGTTGCTTACACTTACTTGTATTGCATTGTTCTTCATAGCATTTGGTAATGGTCTGTTCAAGGGAAATCTTCAGGCTATCGTAGGCCAGATGTACGATAATCTTGAAGCTGAGGCTGCTACAAAGGGGGAAAAAGAGCTGATCGAAGCTAAGAGCAAGAGAGATTCTGGATTCCAGATCTTTTATGTGTTTATCAATATCGGCGGACTGGTAGCTCCGTTTATTGCTCCTCTGTTGAGAAGCTGGTGGCTGAGTGCACACGATATGGTCTATAATGCGAGTCTTCCTGCTTTGTGTCATGACTATATAGCAAAAGGTGCAGAGGGAATGTCGGCTGAGGCTATGGGTAACTTGAATCAGTTGATGTCACAATGTGTAGGTGAAACTACCGATATGGCTGCTTCTTGTGCACAGTATTTGCAGATATTTAATGAAGGTATTCATTATTCATATGTTGCATCTGTTGCAGCAATGCTTATTTCTTTGATTATCTTCTTTGTTACCAAGAGTCAGTTCCCAAATCCGGGAAAGAAAGAAGCCGCTGCTGCTGTTACTTATTCAGCTGAAGAAAAGGCTGCTATGGCGAAGGAAATCAAACAGCGTCTTTACGCATTGTTTGCAGTGCTGGGTGTTGTTATTTTCTTCTGGTTCTCATTCCATCAGAATGGTACTTCACTTTCACTCTTTGCGAGAGACTTCGTTGATACATCGACAATCGCTCCGGAAATATGGCAGGCAGTTAATCCTTTCTTTGTTATTACATTGACTCCGATTATCATGATGATTTTCGGTTCTCTTTCAAGAAGAGGTAAAGAAATTTCTACTCCGCGTAAGATTGCCATCGGTATGCTTATCGCAGGTTTGGCTTATCTCTTCCTGGCAGCATATTCACTCATTATGGGTTATCCTTCTGCTGCTGAATATAGAGAATTGCCTATTGACCAGCAGGTTAAGGCAGGAGCATGGGTTTTGATTGTACTTTACTTCCTGCTTACTGTAGCTGAGTTGTTTATTTCACCACTTGGACTGTCATTCGTTTCGAAGGTAGCTCCAAAGCACCTTTTGGGACTTTGTCAGGGATTATGGCTCGGTGCAACAGCAGTAGGTAATCTCCTGTTGTGGATCGGTCCTCTTATGTATAACGCTATTCCTATCGGATATTGCTGGGCAATTTTCATGATAGTATGCTTCATTTCAATGGGAGTAATGCTGTTCATGGTGAAATGGCTGGAACGTGTAGCTAAGTAATCGGGCAGATAAATCTTATATAAAACTGCAAGGCGTACAGAATGAGTTTTAAACTCGGTCTGTACGCCTTGATTTTTAGGGAAAGGTCTTGGTGATTTCTCTGTGGTGTCGACTCCCTAGAAGTATTTATATACATGATAGGGAATGAGTTTCTGGTGTGTATTTCTCGAATGATATAATGTCTTATTCGTAAGATTTTATTCTTTAATAAAAATATGCTGATGTTTTATTTGTGTTTTGTACAAAAAATAAAAAAATATCAGGATGTTTCTCAGGAAAGAAGCTGAAGTTTTTCTTTCTCTGTATATGGAGATAAAACAAGCTCTTTAACCTTTTCTGAAACTTTCTGTTATACAATCGGAAAGTATAGGAGAGAAGGTTAAAGAGCTTCTTGGTTATTATTGTTCAATAAATGTCTGCTTGTGTCTGTTGGGTGGAATGTTGTTTATTAAATAACAGTCAAGCTTATTCAACCCCTTTCATCATCTTTTGCAGTTTACCTGAAAGAATGAAAAGAATAACAGCTGCTGTTCCACTCATAAAAACAAACAACATGAAGAAATCGAACAGGTTTTCTACGTGGTAACCCAGGAAAGTCTTGGTTACACCGCCTTCCGGATAATAGCCGCTCAACACACCGGCAAACTTATTGGCTGCTGAGGTACTGAGATACCATACACCCATCAGCAGTGATGAGAAGCGTACCGGAGAGAGTTTGTATACCAGGGACAGTCCGATAGGAGCAAGGCAAAGCTCACCCATGGTATGAATGAGATACAGGCCCGTCAACCAGATCATGCTGACTTTCACGCCGGGCTGTACATCTTTTACACCGAAAGCAATGAATAGATAACCTAATGAGAGTAATAACAGACCGATGGCTTGCTTACGCGGTGAACTGGGTTCGATGCCCCGTTTGCCAAGGAATGACCAGATGGCGGCAAATATAGGAGCAAGTGTTACAATCATAATCGGATTGAAAGACTGGAAATAAGCTGCGGGCATCTCCCAGCTGCCGATGTGGCGGTCGGTCTGTTCGTCAGCAAAGAAGGTAAGTGAAGCTCCTGCCTGTTCGTAGGCTGCCCAGAAAAATATCACGAAGAAAGCGATGATGTATATTACACCGATTCGGGCTTGTTCGGTACGGCTCAGACTCTTGTCGGTAATGATGATGATGGGCATAACGATGGTCGTAGCATAAATAAGTGAGCCAATCCAGTCGGCTCCAGCAAAGATACCACCGTTGCCATTCCAGTTTACAGAAAACAGAATGGTAAGTAAAACAGTTCCCACAGCCATCCATATAGTACGTTTATTACTTTCCTTGCCTGTTTGTGAGGCCTTTTGTGTGTTACAATCAGCTTTAGAAGGGACCGTACCTACAGGGTTACCGTCCGGATCGCAGATATATTTATTCTTGAATATCTGGAAAACAGCAGCTCCCAGTACCATTCCTATACATGCTGCCAGGAATCCCCATTTGAAATCTTCCGGATGTCCCGTGTTACCTACTAGTCCGCATATCAGCGGGGCAAGGGTAGATCCTACATTCACTCCCATGTAGAAGATGGTGAAGGCCGAATCTTTACGTTTGTCGTCGGCTGTATACAGACGTCCTACCATGGTCGATATGTTAGGCTTGAAGAATCCGTTACCTAAAATCAGCAGTCCCAGTCCTATGAACATCAGCCATTTGGCTAGTTCTACCTGATGAAAATGGCATGCACTCAGGAAAAGCATGAACTGTCCTGCCGCCATGGTCAATGCTCCTACTACGATGGAGCGGCGATTTCCCCAGTAGCGGTCGGCAATGTATCCGCCAATTAATGGGGTAAGGTATACCAGCCCTGTATAACTTCCGTAAACTTGTGAAGCCATTTCCTTATCGAACAGCAAGGCTTGCACCATGTAAAGCATGAACAAGGCACGCATGCCATAATAACTGAATCGTTCCCACATTTCAGTTACGAAGAGTAAGTAAAGTCCTTTCGGGTGTCCTTTTGTCTGATTCATTTTGTTTCTATTTTGATAAAATGTTATTATTTGCAGCGAAAAACGTTGCAAAAATAGCAAATAAATACCTTGTGTCAAAATCAAAAAGTTAGAAGATGTGTTGTTTTTGCTTCGCTTTGTTTTACGTCTGTGCTGAAATATAGAAAAGATTATAAAGTTTCTTGAGAAGCCGGATAGGTTATGTAGAGCGTGTCGGGGGAATATTTTACTTGATGTCTGGACAAAATAAAAGGAAGAGCAGAAAAATTACCTTCTGCTCTTCCTATATCGGAAAAATAATCTGATTGGTCTTCAATCTTATCTGTTGGCTGTTACCCCCTGATAACAAGAGGTTACTTTATCGAAGAAAGCCGGATCTGGATTAGCTTCCAGCAGTTGCATCATCAAGTCGTATACATCAGCATGACTGTCGAGTTTGATAGCTGTCTGGAGGTCAGCCAGTGAATCATCGTACTCGCCTTTGTCCATATGAATTTCAGCACGGGTCTTGTAATTCTCTGCATCTGAGGGAGTCAGGCGGATAGCTTCGTCCAAATCTTTCTCTGCCAGATCGTATGCCTGAGCGTTCATGTAAAGTGTGCCGCGGGTATAGTATGCAAACGAGCGGTATTCTGTATCTTCTTCCGGAATAAGTTTTACACTTTCGTTGGCAGCATACAGTGCCAGTTTCATATCGCCGTAGAAATTGCATACCAACGCCATGTAACAGTGCGCATAACCATTGTCCGGATTTTGGTTGATTTCTTCGTTCAGGTATTGGTAAGCCTGTTCTGCATTGCCTGCATTCAGTGCTTCTACTCCTTTTATGTAATTGGAACTTTCCGGACGGACAAAATCTTTAGCTTGTGTTTGAGCGATTGCCATCAGGCAACATGCAACGGTAAGTATTAGTGTTTTCATTGTATTCATAAGTAAAGTTGTTTTTATGTCAGGCGCAAAAGTAGAGAGTTTTCTCGAAACAATAAATATTTTAAGTAAGAAAAATATTATGTTTTAAATCACTTTTTTAACAATTAATAGCATGCTTATGCCTTGCTTAGGAATGTTTTGACAGAACGTATTACCTTTATTATATAGCGAAATGTTGTCTGGGAAGAAACAATCTCTGGGGGATTGGGCGGATGGATGGTTGGTAAAATTTTGCGATGTTCTTTCTGTAGCATGAAAGATAGTTTATTTTTTTGTATTTTTGCCGACAAATTGAATGAACTAATGAGTCAACAGTATCCGTCCGTTTTATTGGAAAAAGCAGTGGGAGAATTTGCCAAGCTTCCCGGTATAGGAAGAAAAACTGCCATGAGGCTGGTGTTGCATCTGCTGCGTCAGGATTTGCAGACAGTGGAGGCATTTGGCAATGCCGTCATAACACTGAAGCGTGAGGTAAAATATTGTAAGGTTTGTCATAATATATCCGATACGGATGTTTGTCAGATTTGTTCCAACTCATCGAGGGATGCTTCGACGGTATGCGTGGTGGAAAACATTCGTGATGTAATGGCTGTAGAAAATACCCAGCAGTATAAGGGATTGTACCATGTATTAGGGGGAGTTATTTCTCCTATGGATGGTGTAGGACCTTCTGACTTGCAGATAGAAAGTCTGGTGGAACGTGTGAAATCGGGTACAGTCAAAGAGGTGATTCTCGCATTAAGTTCAACGATGGAAGGAGATACTACAAACTTTTATATCTTCCGAAAACTGGCTCCCTATGATGTCAAGCTGACAATGATTGCCAGAGGTATTTCCATCGGTGATGAACTGGAATATACAGATGAGGTTACATTGGGACGTTCTATTGTAAACCGTACTGTTTTTACTGGAACTATGTAAATATATTGAAATGGAAAAAGAAATTGCACAGCTATTGAAATGCCTGAAGATAGAGTATGCGCTGCTTTGGGTGTTGTGTTTGGTTTTGATTGTTTTGTACGAGTATGATATTCTTCCTCAGGGAATCTTTACTGATGATGTACGTACTGGTTATATGTTGCAGGTGTGTGGTATCTTGCTTGCTGTAGGTTTGATTCCCTTGTCGCTTCGCTTGTTCAGCTTGTCGTTGACAAAATATGTGCGTACTCTTCCGCTTGTAGAAGCTGTAAAAAGCTATCGTCGCTGGAATGAAGTGCGGGTATGCCTGCTGCTTGTTGCAGCTCTGGTAAATCTTTCCGTTTATTATTGGACAATGGATACGACGGGAGTATTATGTGCCGGTATGGTACTGGTTGCTTCTTTATTCTGTGTACCGGGACGTGAACGGGTCGTTTCTGAACTTGATTTGCAGCATAACGAGGAGCGTGCACAATGAGTTTTGCCTTGTTATATACAGATGAAATCCGTCTTCGGGCTTTGGAGCCAAGTGACGTAGATGTGCTGATGAGGCTGGAAAATGATGAAGAACTGTGGGAAAATGGTATTGTGACGGGTCCTTTCTCCCGTTTTCAGCTTGAGAGGTATATTGCGGAAAATACCAATGATATATATGTTGACGGTCAGCTTCGGTTGGTCATAGAGCATTGTTCCGGTAGTGTAGCCGGAGTCATAGACCTGTGTACGTTCGATGCCCGTCATAGCCGTGCCGAAGTAGGTATTGTTGTTTTGAAAGAATTTCGTCGTCGTGGAATTGCCCGTTCCGCCTTATCGTTGCTGGAACGGCATTGCTTCAGTCTGTTGGGTATGCATCAATTGTATGCTTATGTGAAGACAAGCAATGCCGCATGTATCAATCTCTTCCATTCTGCAGGATTTAATACGACAGGAGTATTGAAAGACTGGTTGCATACCGGAAGAGGATATCAGGATGTATGTCTGCTGCAGAAAATGAATCCTTTAATTGCATGACGGATATTGCGGATATTTAGCCCACAAGCGATAGGGATTGCCCAGCTCATTCATGCTGGTTTGCCATAGCTCCCGATAATTCTCCTCCAGCAAGTGCTGCTTGCAGGTTTCTCCTATGATCCACGAATCCTCGTTTATCTCTTTTTGAAGTTGTGTGTTGTTCCATCCGGCATATCCCGCAAAGAAGCGGATATGTCCTTCGATGGGATTTCCTGCCAGTATATATTGCTGCACGCGTTCGAAGTCACCATTTAAGAACAGACCATTGCCTAGAGGAAATGAACCCTCCAGATCGGGTAGTGTGTGTAAGAAAAAGATGGTACTTCTGTCTACGGGTCCGCCTTTATAGACAGGGATAAGGGGGGCTGTTTCCAGATTAGGAACAAGTTGGTTCAGTGAAATATGATATCTGAAATCTTTATTCATTACAATGCCCATACTTCCCTCCGAATTATGTGTTATCATCAGGACGACTGAACGGGCAAAATGATAATCATATAATAATGGGGAAGCAATAAGAATACTTCCCGTATGCGGAAGCGCCTTATTTGATTTTACTTGAAAAATGCGCATATCCATAGCTAAATATTTATATTTTACTAATGTAGTAAAAAAAAGTGAGATAGGAAAGGATATCGGCTTTTATTTTAGGAATAATAATTTTATAGGTATATATAACAAAAAAGCGATTACCGAAGTAATCGCTTCCTGTGATTCCGCTGCGATTCGAACGCAGGACCCACGCCTTAGAAGGGCGTTGCTCTATCCAGCTGAGCTACGGAACCATCCTTAATTAAGCGGTGCGTACGGGACTCGAACCCGTGACCCCATGCGTGACAGGCATGTATTCTAACCAACTGAACTAACGCACCATTATTTTTTTATTTGCTATCTCTCTCGATTGCGAGTGCAAAGGTACTACTTTTTTTTATTCTTGCAAATAAATTGCCCAGTTTTTTGTAAGAAAAATAATCTTTTTCTTGATTTCGCTGCTTACGAATACCGTTTAGGGTAGCGTAAAAGGATGCTTAACAGAGCTACTATTCCTAATATTATAGGGTAGTACAGATAGCCAATGATACTGATAGGGGATAATTTTGTCAGTTCGGCTGCTATCAGCATTTGTGCTCCATAAGGAATAAGGCCTTGTACGACGCATGAAAAAGTATCGAGAATACTGGCACTTTTTCGTTTGTCTACCCTGAATTGTTCGGCTATGTTGTTGGCTAGAGGTCCGACAGTAATAATGGCTATCGTATTGTTGGCTGTACAGAAATTGGCTAAGCTGACTAATGCGGCAATACTAAGTTCGGCTCCTCTCTTGTTGCTTACATGGCGAGTCAGATGATGCAGAATATAATCTACACCTCCGTTGAAGCGAATCAGCTCAAGCATGCCTCCTGCCATTAATGTAATGATGATAAGTTCTCCCATTCCGGTGATGCCTTCACCCATGGAAGCAAACCATCCGAAAAGGTCGAAGCTTCCATATATACAACCTATGATACCTGTTGAAAGTACTCCAAGGAGTAGGACCAGAGTTACATTCATACCGGCAATAGCTGTACCCAGGACGATGAGGTAGGGGATAACTTTGCCCCATTCTATCGCATGTATTTCGCTTGCTGACTCTACTTGCGTACCATATATGATATAATAGATAAATACAAGCAGGGCAGCAGGAACGGCAATCAGGAAATTTACCCGAAACTTGTCGCGCATTACGCAACCTTGTGTACGTGTTGCGGCTATCGTAGTATCGGAAATAAAAGAAAGATTATCACCGAAAAAAGCTCCTCCTATGACGAGAGCTGTCATGAACGGCAGACTTACATCTGTCTTCATGGCAATACCCGCCGCAACCGGCGTAAGGGCCACGATTGTTCCCACCGATGTACCGATAGACAATGATATGAAACAGGAAGCCAGAAAAATTCCTGCCAGCAGCAGATTGTCGGGCAGTAGTAGAAGCGTCAGATTTACGGTTGCATCTATGGCTCCCATGGCTTTGGCCGACTGGGCAAAGGCTCCGGCCAGAATAAATATCCAGAGCATCAGCATGATATTTTTGTTTGCTGCTCCTGATGAATATTGAAGTATGCGGTCGTTGAGGCTTAATCCTTTTGTCGTTGCCACGGCGTAGACAGAGGCTACCAGAAATGCTACGGTGATAGGTACTTTGTAGAAATCGTTGACAATAAGTGAAGTCACCAGATAAAGACAAAGAAATACCACTAAAGGCATCAGTGCCCAGCCGTTGGGCTTGTTGATAATGGGAGTCAGTTTGTTTAAGTCCATAAAAATTGATGTATCTACCTTAAATTATATAAAGGAATCTCTGAAAATTGTATGGTGTGTTCTCAGAGATTCCTTGCTGTGTTCCTTAGTGCCTGATGACATTTTTATTTTATTATTCAGGCTTCGGGAAGAAAAATGTTGTTATTATAAAGTTACCCCAGTCTTGAATATTGCAATTTCGCGGTAACCTTTCTTTTCATTGTTAACCCATTCTCCACTGGCTACTTTGATAACGTAGTCGATGAATCGTTTGCATGTAACAGTCATAGGCTCGTTTTCTACAATAACTCCGGCATTGAAATCAATCCATCCCGGTTTGTGAGCTGCCAGATGAGAATTGGTAGAAATCTTCATGGTTGGTACGTAAGTACCGAACGGTGTACCGCGTCCGGTGGTAAACAATACCATGTGGCATCCGCAAGAAGCGAGAGCGGTAGCTGCAACCAGGTCATTTCCCGGAGCAGAAAGCAGATTCAATCCTTTTGTCTGCAAGCGTTCTCCGTAAGGCATTACTCCTGATACGTAACTCTTTCCACATTTCTGTGTGCAGCCCAATGCTTTTTCTTCGAGAGTAGAAATACCACCTGCCTTATTTCCCGGTGACGGATTTTCGCCCACTGGTTCTCCGTGTGAAAGGAAGTATTCCTTAAAGTCGTTGATAAGATGTACGGTCTTTTCGAACAGCTCCGGAGTCTTGCAGCGATTCATCAGGATTGTTTCTGCTCCAAACATTTCAGGAACTTCAGTCAGTACGGATGTTCCTCCTTGTGCGATGAGGAAGTCTGAGAACATTCCCAGCAACGGATTGGCTGTAATACCTGAGAAGCCGTCTGAGCCACCACACTTTAATCCGACACGCAGTTCTGACAGTGGAATGTCGGTGCGTACATCCTGTTTGCATTTTGCATATAAGTCACGCAAAATTTTCATACCTTCCTCAAATTCATCGTCAACCTTTTGAGCTACCATAAACTTGATTCTGTCTTCGTCGTACTCACCGATAAATTCACGGAAAATGTCAGGCTGGTTGTTTTCGCATCCCAAACCTACGACCAATACAGCTCCGGCATTGGGATGGAGTACCATGTCGCGCAGGATTTTCTTCGTGTTTTCATGGTCGTCTCCCAACTGAGAGCATCCGTAATTATGAGGGAAAGCCATGATGGCATCGATTCCTTCTTCTTTTGTTTCACGGCGAAGAGCTTCTGCAAGCTGATTCACGATACCGTTTACGCAGCCCACTGTCGGGATGATCCAGATTTCATTACGGATACCTACATCTCCGTTTTTACGACGATATCCTTTGAATGTAAGATTTTCCTGCGGAATATCCAGTGAAACCTCAACCGGATTGTACGTATAGTCCAGCAATCCGGCAAGGTTGGTTTTTATTTCTTTCTCGCAAATCCAGCTTCCCTGAGGTACATGTTTAATGGCATGTCCGATAGGATAACCGTATTTTACAATATTGTCACCTTCATTGAAATCTTGCAGTGTTACTTTGTGTCCGGCTGGAATATCTGTTTTTAAAGTAATCTCCTGTCCGTCAATCTGGATAGTTTCTCCAGCTTTCAGGGGAGTGATAGCGACAGCAACGTTGTCTGCCGGGTTAATTTTTAGATAAGTTGTTTCCATAAATTATATGTTAGTTATTGTTCCTGTTTGCATCCAGGTAGAAATCTATATTCTCTATTGTCAGCAGGTTGATTGGCATATAGTTGCATTCTTTTACTTTTTTCTTTAAGATAAGATGATTGCATAAACTTTCTACGCTGCTATATCCCTGTAGAGTAGGTTGCTGTGCGATAAGGAAGTCTATCACGCCTTCGCGCAGACAGGCTACATTTCTGGTCAGTAAATCGTAACCCATTAAGTGGAAATCGTGTCTTTTGTGTCTCAATATATATTCTCCAATGATATAGGCTTTTGAGTTGAATGTGATTCCATATGATATACCTGGATGCTTTTGGAAGAAATCATCCAGTATGGCCTCGTCTTCTCCTGGCTGTTTGGCATATAGATTCAATTCCCACATCTTCAAATCAGGATGGTGTTCTTTCATATATGCATAAAATCCTTCCTCACGGTGTAACTGCTGGTTTGAACCTAATCTGCCTTCGTTTATTTGCCGGAAGATAATCAGTTCTTTGCTGTCTTGTATCAGCATTTTTACCATGCGTGCAGCGAAATACCCGCTTTGTTTAGCGTGTTGTCCGTAAAAAGCCAGTGGATTCAGATGAGGTATATTCGAATCTATAAATATATAAGGTATATTTAATATCTGAAGCTTGCTTACAATTTGGGTTGTTTCCGTTTCAATTGTCGGAGATAGAATCAAGCCGTCTGGGTTCATTGCCAGCAGGCGGTTGCCGGCGGATACGAAAGAACCGAATTCGTATTGGTCGTAATAATCAATATGTAATGAAATATTAAAATCGGAAAAAGCCTTCATTGCCTGATACATGCCATTTTCTACATCCACCCAATAGTCGCCTTTTGCATGGAGAGGCAATAAACAGGCAAAAATATATTTTTTATTCGACGCCAGTGCGCTGGCATACATGTTGGGTTGGTAGTCAAGCTGCTTAAGGATGTTTTCTACCTTCTTGCGACTTGCTTCCGAAACGCCGGTTCGCCCGTGAAGAACTCTGTCTACTGTCCCGACTGACACTTCCGCCATCTGGGCTATATCTTTTATACGAATACGTTCTACTTGTTTATCCATATCTATATACCTTATTTATATAGGAGGTCTTTCTTAATTGATGAAGAAAAAATTTTTCGATACAAATATATAACTTTTTTTGTTATTTAAAAAATAACTCGTACCTTTGTGTGCGTACACAAAGAGGATATTGTTTATTTAATCTATGAAGACGCGAACATGTGATATCCACTTTGACGGTAAGATTATCAAACTTATTATAAATAGTATAAAATTTATCTACAATGGGAAAAATTGTTACTTTAGGTGAGATCATGTTGAGATTGTCTACTCCGGGAAATACCCGTTTCGTGCAGTCTGAGAACTTTGATGTTGTATACGGTGGTGGTGAAGCAAATGTTGCTGTTAGCTGCGCCAATTACGGCCACGATGCATACTTCGTAACAAAGCTGCCGAAGCATGAAATCGGTCAATCAGCAGTAAACGCTTTACGTAAGTATGGTGTTAAGACAGATTTTATTGCTCGTGGTGGTGATCGTGTAGGTATTTATTATTTGGAAACAGGTGCTTCTATGCGTCCTAGCAAGGTTATTTATGACCGTGCTCACTCGGCTATCGCAGAAGCTGATCCGTGTGATTTCGATTTTGATGCTATCATGGAAGGAGCTGACTGGTTCCACTGGTCTGGTATTACTCCAGCTATCTCTGATAAGGCTGCTGAACTTACTAAACTGGCTTGTGAGGCTGCGAAACGCCATGGAGTAACAGTTTCTGTAGACTTGAACTTCCGTAAGAAACTTTGGACAAAAGAAAAAGCTCAGTCTATTATGCGCCCATTGATGCAATATGTAGATGTATGTATCGGTAATGAAGAAGATGCTGAACTTTGTCTTGGCTTTAAACCTGATGCAGACGTTGAAGGTGGTAAAACTGATGCTGAAGGCTACAAAGGCATCTTTACAGCAATGGCTAAGGAATTCGGATTCAAATATGTTATTTCTACATTGCGTGAATCGTTCTCCGCTACTCACAATGGCTGGAAAGCTATGATTTACAACGGTGAAGAATTCTATACTTCTAAGCGTTACGATATTAATCCGATTATTGACCGTGTAGGTGGTGGTGATTCATTCTCTGGTGGTATTATTCACGGATTGTTGACTAAACCTAACCAGGGTGAAGCTTTGGAATTCGCTGTAGCTGCTTCTGCTTTGAAGCATACTATCAATGGTGACTTCAACTTGGTTTCTGTTGAAGAAGTTGAAGCTTTGGCAGGTGGTGATGCTAGCGGACGTGTTCAGAGATAATTTATTCAGTTAAGGAAATATTAGGTTATAAATAAAATGGCAAAATTTGACAAAATCGCGGTGTTGAACAAGATTGGTTCAACAGGTATGGTTCCTGTATTTTATCATAAGGATGCAGAAATCGCAAAAAAAGTAGTTAAGGCTTGTTATGACGGTGGTGTTCGTGCTTTCGAATTTACAAACCGTGGTGACTTTGCTCACGAAGTATTTGCTGAAGTTGTAAAATTTGCAGCAAAAGAATGTCCGGAAATGGCAATGGGAGTAGGTTCTGTTGTTGATCCTGCTACTGCTGCTTTGTACATTCAGCTGGGAGCTAACTTTGTAGTTGGTCCATTGTTCAACCCCGAAATTGCAAAAGTATGTAACCGTCGCCTTGTAGCTTATACTCCGGGTTGCGGAAGCGTATCAGAAGTTGGTTTCGCTCAGGAACTGGGATGTGATTTGTGTAAAATCTTCCCGGGTGATGTTCTTGGTCCGAAGCTGGTAAAAGGTATGCTTGCTCCGATGCCATGGTCTAAGCTGATGGTTACAGGTGGAGTAGAACCTACTCAGGAAAATCTGACTTCTTGGATTAAGGCAGGTGTATTCTGCGTGGGAATGGGTTCTAAATTGTTCCCTAAAGATAAAGTTGCTGCAGAAGACTGGGCTTACGTTACAGAAAAATGTAAGGAAGCTTTAGGATATATTGCAGAAGCTCGTAAGTAATAAAGAACTAAAAGTTCATTTTGTTTAAAGGTGTATAAAGTGAGAAGCATCGCGAAGTGTGAGCGCATACTTTGCGATGCTTTCTCATTTTTTTATGTCTTGTTTTGATAATTAAAGTAGTCTTCTTTTTTCAGTAGATGATAACTTTTTTATAGAAAGAGGGTAAGAAGCGGGATCGTTAAAACTGATAGCAGTGTTGTTATAAATGTACCTTGTGCCATGATAGTTTCTCCTTTTTCGTATTGTATACAAAATAATGTTCCATAAGAAGCAACGGGCATGGCTGCCAGAATTACATTGATATTGGCAATGGTTGGTTCGACATGGCATAGCCGTGATAGGTATAAAATGAGAAGAGGAATTGCGAACAGGCGTAAGATTGCTGTTATATAGATATTGGACGTACCTAACATTCGGCGGATAGGTATCTGTGCTATGGAAGAGCCAATGATAAGCAGAGCAGAAGGAACGGTCATATTTCCAAGTAAAGTAAGCGGCGTACTGATAACTTTGGGAGGAATCCATCCGGTAGCTACGATCAGGATGGAAAGATACGAGGCTATCATGGCAGGACAATATAATGTATCCCATTTAAATTTCATTTTCCCTTGATCACCCGAAATAAAAAGTGTACCGAAAACAAATATCAGCAAGGTGCTGGGAAAATTAAGAATGCTGGCGTAGAATACAGCATTAGCTCCGAAAATAGAGGCTACAATAGGGTAGCCGATAAATCCTACATTCCCAAAGGCCAGCATAAAACTATAGATACCTCGGTCGGTTGCCTTTATGGGAAGATAGTGTGGCAGCAGAAAGCCGGCGCCTATCAGGATTACATAAGTAGCAAATCCGACAATAAGTAAAGGTATTATAAAATGCTTGTCGGGAAGAGTGTCGCCCATTACCGATGAAAGTATCAGACAGGGACATGCTACATTGATGACAAAAACAGATAATTTGCGGTCGAAATCCGCATCCATCATTTTTTTCTTGCTTATGATATATCCGACGACCACCAGTATGAAGAGGATAATCATTTGCGTTACGATTGCGTTCATATGCTTGTTCGTTTTTTGTGTTTATCTGGTTCTGTGAGAAACCAGGCAAAGTTAAGTATTATTTCTACTCATTGTTTCGCCTGTTTTCTTTTGTTGCTGAAAATAAATTTGGATGAAACCGGAGTAGGACTGTAATCTTGTTTATGTGAATATTAGTTTAAAAAGTTTTCCATATATCTAATTTTCTTATAAATTTGCAACCTAATTTTAGGACAGATATGTCCTGGTGATAAAAAGAAGCAAGATAAAAACAACATAATTATGAGCAAAAAATTTACTGAGTATTCGCAGCTCAACCTTTCTGAGGTGAACAAGGAAGTGCTGAAGAAATGGGATGAAAATGATGTTTTCTCCCGCAGTATGACAGAACGTGAGGGACATCCGTCTTTCGTATTTTACGAAGGTCCTCCCTCGGCAAATGGTATGCCGGGTATTCACCACGTGATGGCTCGTACCATTAAGGATACATTCTGTCGCTTCAAAACGATGAAAGGTTTTCAGGTTAAGCGTAAGGCTGGCTGGGATACCCACGGCTTGCCGGTGGAACTGGGCGTAGAAAAAGCTTTGGGCATTACGAAAGAGGATATCGGTAAAACCATTTCTGTGGCAGAATATAATAAACACTGCCGTACAGATGTCATGAAGTTTACAAAAGAATGGACTGACCTGACTCATAAGATGGGATACTGGGTGGACCTCGAAAATCCATATATTACTTATGATAACCGTTATATCGAAACATTGTGGTGGCTGCTCAAACAGCTTTATGGCAAAGGATTGTTGTATAAAGGCTATACCATTCAGCCATACTCACCTGCCGCAGGTACAGGATTGAGCTCTCACGAGCTGAATCAGCCGGGATGTTATCGTGATGTGAAGGATCTGACTGTAGTAGGTCAGTTCAAGATGAAAAATCCAAAGCCTGAGATGGCAGAGTGGGGTACACCTTATTTCATCGCATGGACAACTACTCCGTGGACATTGCCTTCGAATACAGCTCTGTGTGTGGGCCCGAAGATTGATTATGTAGCTGTACAGACTTACAATGCATATAATGGAGAGAAGATAACTGTAGTGCTTGCAAAGCCGCTGCTTTATGCTCATTTCAATAAAAAAGCAGAAGGCATGGCGCTGGAAGATTATAAACCTGGCGACAAGCTGATTCCTTTCAAAGTAGTAGGTGAGTATAAAGGAACAGATCTGGTCGGCATGGAATATGAACAGCTTATTCCGTGGGTGAAACCAGTTGAAACAGCGGAAGACGGAAGTTGGAAAGAAGCTTCTGATAAGGCTTTCCGTGTAATTCCGGGTGACTATGTAACTACCGAAGACGGTACTGGTATCGTACATATTGCTCCTACTTTTGGTGCAGACGATGCTAATGTAGCTCGTGCAGCAGGTATTCCTTCGCTGTTTATGATTAACAAGAAGGGTGAAACACGCCCGATGGTTGATCTGACCGGTAAGTTCTATCTGATGGATGAACTGGACGAAACATTTGTAAACGAATGTATCGATGTAGAAAAATACAAGGAATATCAGGGACGCTGGGTGAAGAATGCATACGATCCTCAGTTTACTGTGGATGGCAAGTATGATGAAAAAGCTGCTCAGGCTGCTGAATCACTTGATGTATATATTTGCATGATGCTGAAACAATCTGGACTTGCATTCAAGATGGAGAAGCATGTGCACAATTACCCACACTGCTGGCGTACTGATAAGCCGGTGCTTTATTATCCACTCGACAGCTGGTTTATCCGTTCTACTGCAGCCAAAGACCGCATGATAGAATTAAACAAAACTATCAACTGGAAACCGGAATCTACTGGAACAGGCCGTTTCGGTAAATGGCTGGAAAACTTGAATGACTGGAACTTGAGCCGTTCTCGTTATTGGGGAACTCCGCTCCCTATCTGGCGCAGTGAAGAAGGAGAAGAACTTTGTATTGGTTCGGTAGAAGAACTCTACAATGAAATCGAAAAATCTGTTGCTGCCGGATTTATGGCAGAGAATCCTTATAAGAAACTTGGTTTCGTTCCGGGTGAGTATAGTAAGGAAAACTATGATAAGATTGATTTGCATCGTCCGTATGTAGATGACATCGTATTGGTTTCTGCTAGTGGCAAGCCGATGAAGCGTGAAAGCGATTTGATAGACGTTTGGTTCGATTCAGGTGCAATGCCTTATGCTCAGTTGCATTATCCGTTCGAAAACAAGGAAATCGTTGATAACCGTTCTTATTATCCTGCCGACTTTATCGCTGAAGGTGTGGACCAGACTCGTGGATGGTTCTTTACTCTGCATGCTATCGCTACGATGGTATTCGACAGCGTGGCTTACAAGAATGTAATCTCTAATGGTCTTGTGCTCGATAAGAATGGAAACAAGATGTCCAAACGTTTGGGTAATGCTGTCGATCCGTTCGGTGCTATCGAAAAATTCGGTTCAGATCCGTTGCGTTGGTATATGATAACCAACTCATCACCATGGGATAACTTGAAATTCGATACAGATGGAGTAGACGAAGTGCGTCGTAAGTTCTTTGGTACATTGTATAATACATATTCGTTCTTTGCATTGTATGCAAATGTTGACGGATTTACATATGCAGAAGCTGATGTTCCGGTTGCTGAACGTCCAGAAATCGATCGTTGGATATTGTCTTTACTCAATTCTTTGATTAAGGATGTAGATGCTTGCTATAACGATTACGAACCGACTAAGGCTGGCCGTTTGATTACTGACTTCGTAAACGACAATTTGAGTAACTGGTATGTTCGTTTGAACCGTAAACGTTTCTGGGGAAGCAGTATGTCGGCTGACAAGCTTTCTGCTTACCAGACTCTCTATACCTGTCTGGAAACTGTTGCCAAATTGATGGCGCCGATTGCTCCGTTCTATGCAGACCGTTTGTATATGGACTTAATTAGCGTGACAGGACGTGATAATGTCGTTTCTGTACACCTTGCTAACTTCCCGGTTGCAGACGAGAGCCTGATTAATACAGAACTTGAGGCACGTATGCAGATGGCACAAGATGTAACATCTATGGTATTGGCTTTGCGTCGTAAAGTGAATATCAAGGTTCGTCAGCCGCTGCAATGTATTATGATCCCGGTAGTTGATGAAGATCAGAAGCGTCATATCGAAGCTGTGAAGGATCTTATCATGAGCGAGGTGAACGTGAAAGAAGTTCGCTTTGTAGAAGGTGCTTCAGGAGTATTGGTGAAGAAGGTAAAATGTGACTTCAAGAAACTTGGTCCGAAATTTGGTAAACAGATGAAAGCTGTGGCAGCTGCTGTTTCTGAAATGAGCCAGGAGGCTATTGCCGAACTTGAAAAGAACGGTAAGTATACATTCCAGCTCGATGGTGGAGAAGCAGTTGTAGAAGCTACTGATGTAGAAATATTCAGTGAAGATATACCAGGTTGGTTGGTTGCCAATGAAGGTAAGCTGACTGTGGCTTTGGAAGTAACTGTTACAGAAGAGTTGAAGCGTGAAGGTATTGCCCGTGAACTGGTGAACAGAATTCAGAATATACGTAAAAGTAGTGGTTTTGAAATAACTGATAAGATAAATATTGTCTTATCTAAAAATCCTGACACGGATGGTGCTGTGAACGAATATAATACTTATATTTGTAACCAGGTATTGGCAAATTCACTGACACTGGCTGATGAAGTTGCTGATGGAACAGAACTGAATTTCGATGACTTCTCACTTTATGTGAAAGTTACAAAATTGTGATATTGAACTAATAAGAATGTAATGCGCTACGCTACTTGCTAAAGAAAATTCTTTTTCGGAAGTGACAAGCGCAGCGGATTACATATCTTAGACTATTATTAACTTTTAAATACTTAATCTTATGGCTGAAAAAACGAGATACTCTGACGCTGAACTCGAGGAGTTCCGTGCCATTATCATGGAAAAACTTCAGCTCGCAGAACGCGACTATGAAAAACTGAAGAGCAGTATAATGAATACCGACGGTAATGATACTGATGATACATCACCTACTTACAAGGTTTTGGAAGAAGGAGCCAATACATTATCGAAGGAAGAAACAACTCGTCTGGCTGCTCGCCAACTGAAGTTTATTCAAAACCTGCGTGCAGCTTTGGTGCGCATTGAGAACAAAACTTACGGTATCTGTCGTGAAACAGGAAAACTTATTCCGGCAGAAAGACTCCGTGCTGTACCTCATGCTACACTAAGTATCGAAGCAAAGCAGCAGGGCAAGAAATAATTTGATGATAGATTTGTCATTCAGACAGGTAAAATGAGTGGAGAGAGACCATATTATGCCTGTCTGAGTGACAAATATGTTAATGTATATAGGTATTTATGAAGAAATTTTTGACACAAGGACGCCTGGCGGCTTTGATAGTTTTTGCGGTTTTGCTGATTGATCAGGTAATAAAGATATGGATAAAAACTCATATGTATCTGCATGAGAATATCCATGTAACTGACTGGTTTTATATATACTTTACGGAAAACAACGGAATGGCTTTCGGTATGGAAGTACTGCCGAAATTGTTTCTTACTTTATTCCGTATCGTGGCTGTCGTATTAATTACCTGGTATCTGCATAAAATTACGACTCAGAAGGAGAAGCTGAAAACCGGTTACGTCGTGTGTCTGGCATTTATTCTTGCAGGGGCAATAGGCAATATCATCGACTGTGTTTGTTATGGTGAAATATTCAGTGAGAGCACTCATTATCAGATTGCGTCATGGGTTCCTGTGGGGCAAGGTTACGCCGACTGGCTTCATGGCAGAGTGGTGGATATGTTTTACTTCCCTATCATTGATACTCACTGGCCGGAATGGATGCCTTTCTGGGGAGGAGAACGTTTCATATTCTTTAGCCCGATCTTTAATTTTGCCGATGCAGCAATTAGTTGTGGCATTATCAGCTTGCTTATTTTTTATAGCAGTTATCTGGGCAATGGTACTCATCCTAAAGACTCCAAAGAAATAAAACAATGAAAAAACAAGCTAGTTGGTTGTTAGTTGCTGCTTTTCTGTCAGGTATGGCAGGTTGTGGCAAGAAGATTCCGGAAGATATTATCCAGCCGGATGCAATGGAAAGTCTGCTGTACGATTATCATTTAGCTTCTACGATGAGTAGCTCTGTTTCGTATACGGAAAACTACAAAAAAGACGCTTATTTTAAGTATGTTTTTCAGAAGCATCATGTGACGGAAGAGGAATTTGACTCGTCTATGGTATGGTATACTCGTAATAGTGACCAGCTGGCAACGATTTATCAAAACCTGCAAAAGCGTTTTGAAAATGAAGAGAAACATATGAAGGTGCAGGTAGCTAAACGTGATAACCAGATTGATGTTTCTATGTCGGGAGATACAGTAGATGTATGGCAAGACCGGACATTATATTGGCTTTCTGCTTCAGTTCTGACAAATAAACTGATGTTTGATTTGAAAGCTGACACAACCTTCAAGCCGCACGATGCAATGGAGCTGACTGCTGATTTTCATTTTATGCCGAAAAATGGACGTCCTTCTGGAAAAGCTGTAATGGCATTGAACTTTTACTTTGACAATGATAGTGTGCAAGGGCTGACTCGTATAGTATCTAGTTCAGGTAAACAGCGTTTGTATGTCCGTGCCGATTCTGCTTTCACCATTCGTAGTATCAGTGGGTTTGTATATTACACAGATGAGAAAAATCCTAAGAGTAGTGTGCTGATTGACGATATTCATCTGACCCGTTATCATAATATGGAGAAAGAACAAGAGCAGGTTGCCGATACTATCCAAAAAGTTGACCTTCCGGATACAGAGAACAAGAAGGTAAGACTTCAGGAGAAAGCAATTATGCAGCCCATGAGAAAAATTGAAAATCGGAAATGAAACGTTTTGCTACGCACAGAGTATATAGCTTGCTTACAGCCGAAATAAAATCTTCTCAAGTTTTAGAGCTTGAAGAAGATGGGAGAGTAAGCAAGCTTTATCCGTTTACGGAAGAAATCTCTGCTACCGAATGGCTTCCCGGATTGGTCGTACTTTCTCCTTGTCCGATATGGAAAAATCCGGAAGAGAATTTTTCTGAATTCAAAATGCGTATAAGCAAAATCCCTGTTTGTGAAACTACTCTCCGTGCATACTGGATATATCCGTTTAATGTTTCTTTAATGGAGTTTGTTGGAAATAGTCGTATTACGTTATTAAAGTGAAGATGACCACGCAGTTCTTCTCCTGAATTCAGCGCAGACAATGGCAGTAGCTACTGCAACATTCAATGATTCACTTGTTTCACATCCTTGCGGGTAATTGGGAATGAGTATGCGGTGAGTAACCATTTCTGCTATTTGTTTGCTTATGCCATTGCCTTCATTCCCCATGATGATAATTCCATTGGCAGGTAATTCTTGGGTATATATATTTTCTCCATCAAGAAATGTTCCGAAAATGGGGGTATTCTTTTGAGAAGCACTTTTTAAAAAATCAGGTAAATTGCAATAATGCAATTTGACACGTGCTATTGCTCCCATTGTAGCTTGTATGGTTTTAGGATTGTATACATCAGCAGTTCCGGAAGAACAGAAGATATGCTCTATTCCAAACCAGTCGGCAATGCGGATGATTGTTCCTAAATTTCCGGGATCTTGTACATCATCTAAGGCCAAACATAAAGACTGGTCTGTTACGTTTGTATCGAATTTGTAATGAGGTTGCTCGAAAACGGCAAGAACTTCCTGCGGGGTTTTTAGCAGACTGGCTCGTGAAAGTTCTTCATGAGTAACTTCTATTATTTCGGCTGCTTGCAGATGGGGATGACTTTGCAGCCATTCTTTGGTAGCAACCAGCAACTGGCATGAAAAGTGGTTGATTAAATCGTTTACTAACTTGTTCCCTTCTGCCAGAAAGGCATGTTCTTCTTTCCGGTTCTTTTTTAATTCCAGCGAACGGATATATTTAATTTTATTTTTACTTAGCATGGGTATTTGTGTATAAAATAACAAATATTCACTGACAAAGCTAAGAAGATATTTTTAATTATTGCCTATCTTTGCATATAATTCTGCATATATCGCCTTGTTTTGAGATGAAGAAAACGACTCTTTTACATATCTATATTTGTTTTACGCTTATTGTCCTGCTACTGCCAGGCTGTTCTGTCAATAAATTTATTCCAGAAGGAGGATATTTATTGGATGACGTAAAAATAGAGTCGGATAATAAAGAGATAAAATCATCTCAGATGAACCAGTACGTACGTCAGTCGCCTAATGCTAAATGGTTCAGTTTATTCAGATTCCCTTTATATATTTATAGTGCTTCGGGCATGGACTCTACAAAATGGATAAACCGTTTTTGGCGTAAACTGGGAGATGCGCCTGTAATATACAGTAAAGATGCGGCTCAAGAAACACAGCAGGAAATAGAAAAAGCTGTACGTAATATGGGATATATGGGAGCGGTTGTCGACTTGAAGGAAGAAGCGAAGGGCAAACGTATGAAGGTTTCCTATGATATTCACTCGGGATCACCGTATATCATAAATAATATAGCTTATGATATTGCAGATAGTAAGATACGTAGTTATTTGGAAGCAGATTCAGCACAGACATTACTGCACGAAGGAATGCGGTTCGATGTAAATGTACTGGATGAGGAAAGACAACGTATAACCCAATATTTGCAGAACAAGGGATATTATCGTTTTAATAAGGATTTTATCACATTTCAGGCAGATACGATGCTGAATACCCATAAAGTTGACCTTACAATGGAGCTGGCCTCATTTCAAATTCGTAAGGAAGATATGCCGGAAGAACACCGCCAGTATCGGATACGGAATGTCAATTATATATTGGATGCGGATTTTGCTGTACCTTCTGCACAAGCACTCCAAAGTTTTGATTCTGTGCGTTCGGGAGATGTCAGTTTGTTTTATAAAGACAAGCTGTTTCTGCGTCCGAAAGTAATTTCTGATTATAACTTTCTGATACCCGGAAACTTGTATAGAAGCAGGAGTGTACAAAATACTTACTCTGCGCTGTCCCGTTTGTCTATCTTGAAGTATTCGAATATTCGTTTCAATGAAGTGATAGAAAATGATTCAGCATACCTGGATGCTTATATCACATTGTCAAGAAATAAAAATAAATCATTGTCTTTCGAAATAGAAGGAACAAACTCTGCTGGTGATTTGGGAGCAGCAGCGTCGGCTTCATATACGCATCGTAACCTGTTTAAAGGTTCTGAGACTTTTACAATTAAATTGAGGGGAGCATATGAAGCTGTGAGTGGACTGGAAGGATATACTAGCAGTAACTATATGGAATACGGTGTGGAGAGCAGTTTGAATTTCCCTGAATTTATGTTCCCGTTTCTGTCTTCCGACTTTAAAAAACGTATTAAAGCGACTTCAGAGGTCAGTATAAAATATAATTGGCAGATTCGTCCGGAATTTGAACGTACTTTAGCTTCTGCTGCCTGGAGCTATCGTTGGACACGGAGAGGAAAGGCTAATCATCGTTTTGACTTGCTGGATATAAATTATATTTATATGCCCTATACCTCACCTACATTCGACGATTATCTGGATCGTATGGATGAGGTTAATCCATTGCTAAGACATAGTTACGAAGATTTGTTCATTGTGCGCTTGGGATATACTTATACTTATAATAGTGCTGGAGGAAATACGATGACTACGGCAAACCGTAATTCGTATTCTGTACGCTTTAATATAGAAGAAGCTGGTAATTTGTTGTATGCCTTTTCGCGTTTGATAAATAAAAAGCCTCGATACGGCGAAGCATATCAGTTGGCTAATATAGATTTTGCACAGTACGTGAAGGCTGACATAGATTATGCAAAAAATTTCGTTATCGATGAGCGCAATTCGCTGGTATTTCATGCCGGATTAGGAGTTGCGGTTCCTTATGGGAATTCTAAGAGTTTACCTTTCGAAAAGTTATATTTTTCCGGAGGTGCTAATAGTGTACGTGGCTGGCGGGTACGTTCTTTAGGACCAGGTTCTTATCGTGGGGATGGAAACACGATAGATTATGTCAACCATACGGGAGATATTAAGTTGGACCTGAATTTGGAGTACCGGACATTTTTATTCTGGAAGTTGAATGGAGCAGCGTTTATTGATGCCGGAAACGTTTGGAATATACGGAATCAGGGAATACAGTCGGAAGGAGTATTCAAGTTTAATCGCTTTTATAAGCAACTTGCCGTTTCTTATGGACTGGGAATACGTTTCGATCTGGACTTCTTGATTTTACGTTTCGATGGAGGTATGAAGGCTGTCAATCCGATGTATACTGGTCGTGACCGTTACCCCATTATATCTCCTGACTTCAAACGCGATTTTGCATTTCATTTTGCTGTGGGATATCCGTTTTAATCATTATCATATGGAAGAAAGAAAAATTTATAAGAAAGAAGAACTGAAAGCCTTGAAAGATTGGTTTGCCAATCAAGATTTACCTCAAGGTTTACAAGTAGATAAAGCAACTAATATACCTAATCTGAAAGAAACAGTAGCACGTTTATTCGATCAGGCTGAAGCTTGTTTTGAAAATCCTAAAATGCAGGGATGCCTGATTCTACTGGAAAATATTAAGGCAAAACTTGAAAGCTGAAAAGGAGAGTACAAGTCTATCTAAGTTTAGTTCAATAAAGAGGAACTCTCAATTTGAACCTGACTGTTCTGTCTACAATAAAATGGCCCTGTCATTACTAGGAAGTTTACATCTTAGGTATAAAACATTCAGGATGTACTCCAATGAAAGATGACAGGGCTATTTTATTACACGTATGATTATTGTATTTAAGAGCGGGTTAATTTATTCAGATTTTACTTCATCGTCATTTTCCGGTATTGGAATATATGCAGGCTTGGGCTGGGGAATACTGAAGTCGGCATCAGCAAAAAGTTCGGCCAGACCGGATATTTGTTTCAGTCGGAGCAATTCATCTCGATCCATTCCGATGTTTTTCATAATCCATTGATCCGACATTCCTGCTTTGTCCAGTTCGGCAACAATGTGTGACATGAGTTCGATGTTATGAGTTCCACGTGCACGATTATGGCGAATGGTAGATCCCATGCGGTTTGACAAATCTTTATCGATCACAACGACAGGAAGCAGGCCTTTTTCTCGTTCATAAATACGTTTGGAGGTTTTTAGTACCGTAAATCGGTGGAATCCATCAACTAAAATATATTTGTCTGCTTCTTTGTCATAATAACAAACACACGGCATGGTAAATCCATCTTCCCAAATGGATATTTCCAGCAGTTTCATTTCTGGAGGAGCTACCACATTGGGATTATAATCATTTGCTACTACTTTTTCTACTGGTACAGCTTTTACATTATAAACAGGACTTTTATATTCATTTTCGTTATCACTCATCGCCAAATATTTTTGTAGTTTTCCATAATCTTATTCTTTTTGCTGATCTCTTCCTTTGTAGGAGAGAAGCCCATGTATTTGCAGGCATGGTCATTTCGGAGAATGCAGATACACATGCGTTTGTATGTGGGAATTTCTCTGAATTCAGGAATGTCTATATCTTCCTGGTATTCCATTTTTACAGGATGTTTATGTGTACGGTAGTTGCTTTTGTCTACTATTTCTATAGGAACTTTAGCATCTATCAGTTTTTGTATGACATCGTCACTCAGGCATCCTCCCTTTGTTCGCCAGAATTTAATGCTGACGTTCAAACGCCGGAGATAGCCGTTGCGTGTCTTTTCAGGAAGTGTGGATAGTAAAAAGTACATAAATGATTTCCATGTATATCCCTCTGGCAGTTTTATTTTTTGCCTTGCCGTGGCATGTGTGCTTCCATAAATAGCCGAAAAGTTTACCCCATTTACGCGTCCTATCATTTTTCCCCATGTATCGGGATCAATGGCTCTGTAAAGAGCAAGACTTTCGATAGCCTCACTGATAAACGGGCTGGCTACCCGTTGCCGTTCTAAGCTGATTCCTGCCTTGTAATAGAGGTCGTACAAAGGGTTATAGTCCCATCTGAATTTACCGTTTGCCGTCCATACATCTGTCGTTTTCCAATCGTATATAGGATAGGCATTGTAAATATCATTTCCTATTTTTGAGGTCCAGATATACTTATGATACAGAATGTTCTTGGGAACTTGGAATATACATCGCCAGCGACTGAAACTTTCCTGTGTCCGTATGCCCACCAGGCAGCAAGTACGTGTAGCTTTTTTCTTTTTATGCAGCCATTGTGCGAAGTAAAGCTGAAAATCGTAGTCCCATGTGTCTGATTTCAACTCGGGGAAATCTTTTATTGTCATAGCACCTTCAGGCATCTGGCGAACCCAGAGATCTTTCTTTTCTTCATCCCACGGACGCCAGAAAGACTGATACATTGATGTTGAGGTTGCGACACGAAACGGAAGACAGATGCGATATACGTCAAGTAAATCCTTATTCTTTTCTAGAATACTGTCTACAAAATCGATAGTCATTTTGTATTGAACCTCATAATCCATATGGAATACACCTATTTTCCGCTTAAGGTTATTGCGGCGGATATAATCAATACATAAGTTCAGCAATACTCCACTGTCTTTGCCTCCAGAAAAAGACACATAGACATTATCAAATTCGTTGAATATTACTCGTAGACGCTCCTGGGTTAATTCGTAGACATTTTTTTGTTCCTGAACTGTCGCTTCCATTATGCCTTCTGCATTTTTATGTATAGTTTCCAACTCTTTGTTATTTCAAATCCTTTCTGTACGAACAAATCCTGATGAGGAGTTTGCACCACAGCCGATAAAGGCTGTGTGCTCTCTTCCTCGTCTGTAAGGACTGTATTTAGCAGTGTATCCAGAATATAGTCGTGGGTTTCTGCTTCAGCGTAGTAATTGTTGATGATATGTTCGTTTTTACGCATTTCTAATGGAATAAATCCCATTACTTTTTGCTTCTCTATTGCAATATACCATACATAGTGTTCTCCGGTTTTAAACGGATATCCGTTGTTGTATTGCAGGACTTTCGGATTCATAACCAAAGGGCCTACCAGCCGGTATAGTTGTCTGTCGGTTCCTTGTAGTTTCAGTATCTGCATCATAAATTGCTTTTTCTTTTTCGTACCTAGCAAAGGTATTTAAAAAAGAGAACATTTACAATTTCTGATCTGAGATCAGCCGGGCTATGCGGGTTTTGCTTTGAGCCCCTTTAGTGAGCAGATATACGTGTTTATATGCGTCACGGTTCAGTTCCGTAGGTGAACCGTTAATCAGAATAATGTTTCGGTCGTTTGCAAATTTTAGGATTCCGTTTACATTATTAGGATGTAGCTTTCCGATCTCATCCATCATGCAATGTAATTTGAAGTCCTTAAACTTCTGCGAAGCACTTTCTTTGAATACATTCAGCAGCATGATATTAATCATTGCTTTTACCAGGATATCTGTTCCTTCCGAACCCACATTCGACAACTTTTCGACAAACCCGGTGTCGTTGTTGTTTTCTATGATACGGAAACGTAATTCAAACGAATCGTATAGACGGATCTTGTCATACCGGTAAGCATGCATTTCTTTGATGAAATCACGCAATAAAGCGATAGCTTCCTGTTTCACCAATTGTTCGTTTTCGCTGGAAAACAAGTTTGTACCCGGAGTAAGGTCGTAAGCATGTTCATTGTAATATTTCTGTATGGCTCTCAAAGAATTTACCACTCGGTTGCTGCTTTCTTCTACCTTCATTTCAATACGTTGGATTACTCCTACGAAATTGCATGTCTGGAATCCTTTGTTTACCTTGCTTATCAGATCCTGTATATCACTTTCCGAGGCCGTAAGCATAGAAGTATCCATGCTGATACGTTTGAAGATGTCCGAATGCTCGTTGTTGATGCGACGCACGAATTCGTTGATTTTATTTTCTTCTACAAAGTCGTGTAATTCATCGGCAAAACGTATATATTCCCAATCTTCATTGAATTTCGTTTTGAACTTAAACGTATTGTCCTCGTCAAAATGTCCGGTAAAGAGATTAACTTCTTTGCGCAGGCGACTCTGAAGCTGCATGTACTGGTTTTCCATGCGCCCCAGTTCATCAATCAGTTCGATACATCCTTTTTGAACGGCTATTTCAGTTTCCGTACCATTTTCAGAACGGAAAATATCCTGATGAGGCTTGTACCAGTCGTATGCAGGAATTTTTTCGTACGCATCCAGGTTGCCGGATAAGCTGCGTACATTTTCCTCTGCTTCATGCAGTGATTTATTCAGCTTGTCTATTTCACTTTGCAGGGCTCCTGTTTCTTTATGTAAAGATTCTTTCTCATTGTTTAATAAACGTTTTTGCTCGTCATATTCACGTTGCCATGTCGGAATATGGTCAATCAAATCGCGTTTATCCTTCTGATACTCGATGATGAGTGCAGCATGGTCTTTTATAAATAGAAGTTCCTGTTCGATATTCTGCAATTGTTCTGCAATGTTTTGCAGACGTTCTGTATCGGCTCCCTGTGTGTGGAGCTCCTTTTGCATGTCGTTTTCGTATTCAGCCTTTACAGAAGCTATCCGTTGCTGTTCCTCTTTATCTTCCTTGCGTATGTTGTCTGCCTGTGCACTTTTTTCGTTGTTCAGATTTTGCAACAGTTTGTTCCATTCTTGCTTTAAATTGTTCAGCTTGTCCGATTTCTCTTTGTTTAGATTATTCAGCTTGCTTTCTGTCTGTTGCAATTCATTATGAGCCTGCATTTTTTGCTCTTCCAGTTCGTGAAGTTTGCGGTTCCTTTCTGCTTCGGCCTTTTTCTTCCAGTTTTCCAGATCGAGCATATCCTGTTGATATTGTCGTTCCAGTTTTTCCAGTTCATATTCCTGTAGAGCGATGATATCTTTTTGCTCTTTTATTTTCGGCTGATATTTACTTTTCAGCGTTTCTTCCAGCTCTTCTTTTTCACTCTGCAATCGGATTGTTTCTGCTGCTATTTCTTCCAGACGACAAGTGCCGGCTTCTTTCTCTTTCTGATAATCGTTGATAGATTTAATATGTCGGTTTATTCCAGCCAGATCAATTGAAATTCCGTAGAAGGACTCGCCTGCATCTTGCAATTGGGGTGACAAACCTGTCTGCCAGAGGATGGACTCATCGCAAAGCTTACCGATGTTTTCCTCCCATCCTGGTTTGTTATCCTTGAGCCATCCCTGTAATGTATTGCGGCTGTTTTGTAAAAACGTTTCCAGTTCGTCAACACGTGGCTTCAGCTGCTGCTGTTCCAGTTGCAGTCTGGTCAGTGCATCATCTTTTTCTTTTGTTCCGTGCTGCAATTCTTCTTCCCACTTCAGCGTAATCTCCTTGATGATGAGTTGTGCGTTGTTGATGCGGTTCTTTTTACTCATATGCATGCCGGTATACGACTGTATGCGATGCTTCAGTTCTTCTTGTTCTGTTTCGAAGAACATCTCTTTCCGACAAAGCTGCATCTGATAATCAATAGCTGTCAGCACACTCTGTTTTTCACTCTTCTCAGGGTGAAGTTGCTGTGAGAGTTGTTCGTATTCCTGATATAATGCTTCGGTAGAAGCTTCGTGGCGAAGACGTCCTTCCTCAATGCGTGCATTATATGTGCTGTTCAACTCATCCAGTTGCTTGAGTTTTGCTTCATGAATTTTATTCCATTGTTCATCAAGGCTCTGTATAAGCGACTTATATTTTGTTGAGATTTCTGTATATTGGGAAGTGAGAATACGCTGTTCTTCCAGTAATCCGTCGCGGCGGTTTTTCCATTCTTCTTTTCGTGAAGAACGCTCCATTACCTGCTCAATTTGTTGGCGAGCATAATCTTTTTCCTTCTTTTGTGCCTTTTGCAGCTCATTGTTTAATACAGCAAGTGTTTCCTGCAATTTGTCACAGCGATGGCGTGACTGCTCTTGCAGTTCTTGTCGGCGAGTAATCAACTTGTTGCGCTCACTTTCCGCATGTTGTTTTTTTTCTTGCCATTGTGGAAGTGCTTCCTTAGCCTTGATAAAGGCAGAAACCAGTTCACGGCAACTTTGGGCCAGTGCAGTCTGCTGTTTCGAAACCTGTGCCGACAATAATGTTATTTCTTTAGCCTGCTTTTGTGTTTCACGTTTTTGGAATTCTTCGATGTCACGTAGACGGACTTCAAAATTTTTCAGATGCTCCTTGTAGTTATTCAGATCGACTGCAGTTTCATCTTCGTTGATGGATGAAATAATTGTCTTTTTGATGAATTCAGCATCCAACTTAGAGTTAAGCAAGACATTCTGGATTGTACGAGGAATATTCTGATACTGCTTACTTTCCATAAGCGAATATTTCTTCATATCAGATGAAACGCCATTGCCATAAAGAATATTCCGGTATTCATCGAAAGTGTAAATAATACGTGAGTAGTCTACGTTCTGCAAATCGAGCTGCATACGTATCCGGTCGGCTCCAGTATAGGCAGTACGGGTTTCCGGATCGATAAAAAACTCTTTCCGGTAAGGAGAGTCAATAAAACGGTAGCTTACTCGGTTCATCGACTTGAAACTGAGGATACAGAAAGCCCCGTTCTCGGTAGCTACTTCATAGATGATATACGAATTGGCGTAGGGGAAATAATATTCCGTATAGCTCTGTTTTTCAACTGGGATTCCCAACTTTTGTGTATCTGCATTGTAAAAAAAGAGGATAGAGCGAAGTACGGTACTTTTTCCTACTCCCTGTGTACCGATAAAGTGTACATTCCCATCCAAATAGATATCATCGGCATAAGGAATATTTGCACTATTTATAAATATAATTCTATTCAGGTTTCTCATCGTCTTGGCTGTCATCGTAAATGTTAATACTTTCAATCAGGCGTTCCAGATAATTCCAGGAACTCATTACTTTATATGTATTGTTCTTCTCGTTTTCCAGTTCCAGAAAAGAGTCACGGGTAAGCTGTCGTATCATATTGTCGAGCACCTCTTTGCGTACATCTTTATCGGAGAAATGTTTACGTATCCCGTCCAGCTTGTTCTGCAACATGACATTGATGTTGGCTTCCACCAATATCTGTTCCGGCTGAAAACGATAGCCCGGTCCGAAAGTTTCATCGTATGTTTTAAATAAGTCGAGAACATCAATCCAGTAATAGGCACGCAGAATCTTTTGTTCCAGTGTAACACGAGGTTCTGTACGAGAAAAATAAAAATATTCGTTTCCCCGCTCCAGTGTATAGCCTATCTGTGCAAAATAAATCGACAGAGCTTCGAAGTCATCGTCTATAATATCATATAAATCGCGTACCTCTTCATTTGTACTGTTTGAACTGATAAACAGACCTTTTTGCAAATAGTCGAAAATAGCCGCTGTATGATCGGGTATTCTTATTGTTAGTTCCATATAATCTATTGATTTTTTCTGATTGACTTTGGCATGTATTCCGAATGTTTACCGGAATGAACCAAAGTAAATATTTTTATTATGCGACCTTCCTTTATATCGGATAGATGCGAGCATATTCATAGTTTTTGTAAATACCAAATTCTTCACTGATACGGAACTGAGATTCGTATAGTGATACAATCTGGCAAAAGAGGGTAGTCCGTTCTTCCTCACTGACTTCCTGGCGGAATGGATAGCGCATCAGGAAAGAGAACAGATCTTCCGGTTGTGCAGTGGCATCTTTCCACATCGCTTCAGTTTGTGCCTGAATATAGTTGCCGACCGTTTCTTCCAGACTTATTGTTTCCTGATACATTGACTGAGATGCCAGATCCTCATCGCTGAACGCACCAGCTTCGTTGCTTCGTATGGTTTCGCGATGCTGGAGGTTTTTCATTACTTTCAGAATGATCGGACGTGCCTCATCGGTATTCAAGTAATTTATGGAAAGTTTGAATGATGATGGTGCTGTTCCTTCCAAAAGAATGGAGTGTTCACGTTCCAGTACTTCGGCGAGATTACTTTTGGCGCGCAGCTCAAACTGATCTTGCAAATATTTTACCCGGCGTATTTTTTCTACCAGTATCACTTGACTCTTAATCTGGTTCAGGTAATTGATGATATCCTGCTGTGCCCGGATAAGACTATGCGCCGAAAGCTGTAATTCCCGGCGAAGTTCCAGCAAAATCCGGTTCAGCTCATCATCAGTTGCCTGCTGGAAGAATTGTCGTTCTTCGTGCAATATCAGATTTTCCGTCGTATCAATCAGCTGCTGGATATTGATTCGTTTTTTATCGAGATTTTCCAGCTTGGCAATCTTTATCTGATAGGTAGGTTCATGTTTGAAAGCATTGTCGATGCTGGTCTGCAAATTCATGATATTACGTATCGTAGTACGAGCTATTTTCTGAAAAGTAATTTTGATATTTCTTACGTAACTAGCCTTACGCGTTGCGATACGTTCTTTGAGATAATAATCCATCAGTTCGTGAAGATACTCGATGTTTTCATCTATCACGGCTGTATTGATTTCTTCATTAGCTTCGAGTAAAAGTTCGAAAAAATCCATAAACCGTGCATCCAGCTCAACAAAGTTGCCGTTCTGATGAATTACTTCTTTTTCTATAAGTAGTTTCAGACGGTTTTCATCATCTTTCAGCAAAGCCAGTGCATCGGAGTATCTGAAGCTTAGTATTTTTCTTTTCTCGAACATTTCCGTCAGCAGCCCTCTTGCTGCGGCGACGGTGTTTATGATTTCGTGTATAGAACGGAATATGTACATAATATTATAAAAAATCCTCGCAAAGTTATAGCTTGGCGAGGATTTTTCCTAATTTTTTATGTTTTGTCTTATTCCTTTATCTTTCTTCTAGAGCAGGGGAGCCCCGAAAGGAGCTTGTTCTTCTTCAATCCACCACTGGAAATTCAATCGTTTCGCTGGATTCATTCCAGTTGTCGATAATGAAGTTTCCGGAACTCCCCCCTGCAAAAATATCTCCGATAACAATGTTTACTGTCAGACGTGTATTGGCAACCAATGTCGATTCCAGATTTTTCGACAGCGTGTGTACGCTACCATCTTTCAGCGTAATCAGGAGTGTAAGCAAGGGATTGGGGGCAGAGGGAAATACCATTACCATTGCATTACTCATTTCGGTATTATCGACAGAGCGTACCAGATCAAACTTGACAGTCTTTGTCTTATTTTCGGGTTCGGCTGTATACAGATTGATTTTTTCAGCTATTCCACCGATAAGAACCTGCATATCTGTAATGTTGGAGTTGATGACAGCATTGTTTTTTGTTTTGACAATCACCTTGAGCCCTGCTACAACCCGTTCCATATTGGCTTCCAGATCCTCTTGTCCGATATTTACTTCCCTGTTGGTGTGTACCAGATCGTATACAGGAATATATGTAGTATCTTTATTATATTGTCTCAATCCGAAATACAATTTAGATAAGTCTGAACCTATAGATAGCCCGGGTTCATCAATGGCTGGGGTTGTATGAATAGGTTCTTCATATTTGGGAGTTCCCCAATATACAATGTTATATTTGCCGACAGGCAGCGATACTTCTCGGTTGTTATCTCCTACAATGTTTCCATCCTGAACATTGTAAAAACCATAGAACACGCTTAGCGTATTGTTTACATAGTTCCCGAAATAAATAGAGCTTCCCTGAAGGCAAGGATAAGCTTCTACTATACCCGTGAGAGGACTTTGAGAATCGCTCACACGGGTATGTAGAGCGGGAGTAACAAGATTGGGGGTTGATTCAGTAGAGAGAGTATAACTGTCATCTCTACAAGCTGTCGTGATGAGTAAGAGTGTAAGTGCTCCTAAAGTGATTTTTTTCATATTGGTTTGTTCTTAAATAATAAACAACTAAATGTAGCAAATGTTTTCGTAAAAGTGAAATTTCGTAAGAAAAAAATGTGTATAGGGAAGAAAAAAGGCAATATGTTTCCAAAAACTTGTTGAAGAGCATATTTTACTTGGCTGAAGTCTTTTCAGATAATTCAGCAAAAACTCTCAATTTTTGTACAAATACTTTTGAAATATTGCTCAAAGAAATCGGGGAAGTTGTACAAATTTTAAAAAAATATCTCGATGTTTTTGGAAAGATTTGCCCAAGTTTTAGACATAATTCCGGCTTTTGTTGTTTTAGTGGCTTTTTAGTAACCAAAACAGGGTTCTTAATTAAAGAAAAACAAGGTACAGTGAAAAAGTTAAGTTTGTATCTTTGCCGGAAATTAGGTATGAAAAAGATTATGAAGAAGCGTACAAAAGGGATATTGAAAATAGCCGGTATATCTTTCGGCTCATTGATTGTTTTAATTCTGATAGCAATAACAGTTGCTATAAATTTTGTGTTTACTCCTTCCAGGTTAACCCCGGTAGTCTTGAAAACTGCTAATCAGGCACTGAATGCCAAGTTGGAGATGAAGAGTGTGGAACTGACTTTTTTCTCTACGTTTCCACGTTTCGGATTGAAGTTGGTCGATGGAAGTCTTGTCTCGAAAGTGTTCAGTGATACAGCATGGCAGAAAACAGATTCGTTGCTCTCATTTGGCAAATGCGTGGTTGTGGTAAATCCGATAGATTATTTGATAAATAAAAAAATAACTCTTAACTATCTGGGACTGGAAGATGCTTCGGTTTACGCTTATAAGAATAGGGAGGGCATTGCCAACTGGGATATTGTAGCTTCTGATACAACTGCTGTAGCTGATACTGCTTCTTCTGGCAAGACAGATTTGTCGGGAGGTATTGACATTCGTCGGGTATCGCTGAAGCGGGCAAATGTTATTTTTGATGACCGGGATACAAGAGTTTATGCCCGCCTGACCAATGCTGCGCTTAATCTGACAGCTTCTTTGCAGAAGGAACACTCAAAGTTGGCTATGCGTTTCAGCAATGATAATGTACTTTTCTGGCAGGACGGACAATTGCTGGTCAATAAGGTTGCGACAGACCTGAAGACTTCTCTTGATCTGGACCGTTCTACGCGTACACTTACACTAAATGATGCCAACATTTCATTAAACGGTATAACCTTTGATGTGAAGGGAACCTTGAAGCGAGATACTGTTCGCCGTGCACTTAACGTGGATTTTGCATATGCTCTGCATGCTCCTTCCTTGGAAACGGTATTCAATATGATTCCTGAGAGTGTTTTAAAGCGTGAAAGTATGGAGGCAAGAGGCAGTGTGAAAATGGAGGGTGATGTAAAAGGATGGTATGGAAAGCAGCAGCTGCCTGCCGTTACGTTGAAGGTACAGATAGATAAAGCATCGGCTAAATATGAGAAACTTCCTTATGGAATTGACAATTTTACGGCCGATTTTTATGCGTTTGTAGATTTAATGCGTAAACAGCCTTCGTATGCAGACTTGAAGATTTTTCATTTTCAGGGGGCTCATACAGATATACTGGCCGATGCAAAGATTATGAATCTGCTGGAAGATCCAGATATAACGTTTAATACAAAATCGAAAGTAGATCTGACTGCTTTGGCACAGGCTTTTCCTTTGCAGGAGGGGGTAACTATTGGTGGCGATCTGGAGGCTGATTTGCGGTTGAAATGTCGGCTGTCTTCCATTAAGAAGCAGGATTTGGGACGTATTCGTTTAGGTGGAAAATTGAAGATGACGAATTTGCAGCTGCGGGATGTTAATAAAGGATTTGAATTTACGAGTGATGCTTCGCTCAATTTCATCGGGAATGATAATCTGGCTGCACGTGCGGAAATCAATAAACTGGTCTTGCAGTCAAAGCTGGCTAATTCGAATGTAGAAAAACTGACTATGTCGGTTAAATCTACTAACCCCCAGGATACTACCCGTATTACAGACGTTGAATGTAAATTTACTTTGAATCGTCTGAAAGGGAATATGGGCGATTCGTTGGCGTTATTCTGTCAGAAAGCTGATGCTACAGTGCGTTTGCAACCTGGAAAAAAGAATCCTTCGATGCCTCAGGTTTCTCTTTCGCTGAGTGCTGATACTATGTTCTGCCGTGCCTGGAAAACAAAGATGGGGATGGATCGGGCAGGCTTTGCTGTGACCGCAGAAAAATTGCATGATTCACTCTGGATTCCGAAAGGCATCATTGGTTTCCGTCGTATGAGAATGTCGACTCCTGAATTTGCATTACCTATACGTATGAAAAAAACATCGGTGACGGTAGGCAACCGGATGATAACGCTGAAAAATGCAACTTGTCGGGTGGGACATTCCGATTTGACGGCAACCGGAGCCATATACGATTTGTATGGAACGATGAAGCATCATCGTCCGTTGAGGGGGAAGCTGGAGATTTCTTCCCGTAACCTCGACTGTAATCAACTTATCAATTCATTGAATTTCCCAAAAGATACACTTCAGGCTGAAGTTGATACTACTGCTTCATCGTTGGAGTTGTTTGTAATTCCAAAGAATCTGGATTTTGAACTCCAGACTAACTTGAAAAGGGTGAAGTATGACAAGATGATATTCGAAGATGTGCGTGGAGCTGTGGATATCCGGAATCAGGCTGTTCATCTGAAAGGATTAAGTATGAAGGGGATGGATGCTCAGATGAATGCAACTTTGGTTTATCGTGCTCAGGAGAAGAAGCAGGGATATGCCGGATTCGACTTCAGGCTGCATAAAATCAATATAGCCAAGCTGGTTGAATTTGCTCCTTCACTGGATACAATTGTCCCGATGCTTCGTTCGTTCCAGGGAGTTGTTGATTTTGAAGCTGCTGCCGAGGCGGTACTTGATTCGAATCTGAATATCAAGATTCCGTCTTTGCGTTCGGCTGTACATATCAAGGGCGACAGTCTAGTACTGATGGATGGAGAAACTTTTGCTGAAATATCGAAGATGCTGATGTTTAAGAACAAAGAGCGGAACATGTTCGACAGTATTTCGGTGAATATGACAATAAAGGACGGCAATGTGACAGTATATCCTTTTATTGTGCAGATAGACCGATATAAGGCGGCTGTGGGAGGAACTCAGGGACTTGACATGAACTTCGATTACCATATTTCTATTTTAAAGTCGCCTCTGCCTTTTAAGATGGGAGTGAATATTACGGGAAATCTGGATAAGATGAAGTTTAAACTGGGCAAGGCTAAATATAAGGATGCAGTAACTCCGGTAGAAATACGAAAAGTAGACAGTACACGTATCAATATGGGACGGCAAATCGTAAATGATTTCCGTCAGGTTATGAAGAGAAAACCTGAATAAGGTTTCTCTTCTTATACCATCTTGCGGAGAATGCGTGGAAACTGTATGGCAAAGATAAGTGTACAGCAGATGGCTGCCGTTGCATCAGAAATTCCTTCAGCGGCATATACTCCGGGCATCCCCATGAAACGGGGCAGGATAAGTGCCAGCGGTATGAGTAATATAACTTTGCGTAATAGAGCGATGAATACCGAGACTTTAGCTTGACCTAAAGCAACGAACATGTTCTGACACGCACGTTGTAATCCGAATATTGTCATTCCTCCGAGGAAAATCGGCATCACCTGGCGTACTGTTTCTATTAATGTTTCATCGTTCGTAAAGGCGGAAGCTACTAGTGAGGGGAATAGAATCATGAATGAAATCAATAGAAAATTGAATGAAAACATGATGATGACTACTATTTTGAAGCATTCCTTTACTCGTTCCCGGTTATGATGGCCGTAATTGTAGCTGACAATGGGAACAAATCCTTGCGCGAAACCTGTCAGTGGAACGCTTACAATGAGCATGGCACTTTGCATGATAGCTAGTGCACTGACATAGATATCTCCAAATTTTTCCAGACTGCTGTTCAAGACAAAGCCCACCAGGCTTTCTGTACTTGCCATGATAAATGGTGAAACTCCTAACGCCAGAATGGAGAGTATGATGCCTTTGTGCAGTTTTATGTAGTGGTATTCAAGTCTTAATGAGGCTTTTTTCGATGTGAGAAAGGAAATTACCCATATGGCACTACAGGCTTGTGACAGGATAGTGGCTAAGGCTGCTCCCTTTACTCCCATACCGAATGTAAAAATGAACAGAGGATCTAATCCGATATTCAATATTGCTCCGATAAGAACAGAATACATGGCTATGGTGGGACGTCCTTGTGTATTGATGAATGTATTGAGCCCTACTGACAGTTCCACGAACAGAGTACCCAGCAAATATATCGAAAGATAATCAGTAGCATATCCGATTGTATTTTCCGATGCTCCGGTAAAGAGCAATATCGGCTCCATAAACAAGTAAGTGGTAGCGGAAGTCAGTATGGTAAATATGAGCAGCAGGATGAATCCGTTGCCTAAAATCTGTCCGGCACGCTCCCGGTTTCCTTGTCCCAGGGCAATGGCAGCAAGTGGACTTCCTCCCGCTCCGACAATAGCAGAGAAGGAAGAGATCAGTATTATGACAGCACTTGTTACTCCGATTCCAGCTAAAGCATCGGTTCCGATGCCGGGTATGTGACCGATATAAATACGATCGACAATATTGTATAACAGGTTTACCAGCTGAGCTGCAACCGCCGGAAGCGACATCTTAAATATAAGAGGTAACATACGGTCGGTTCCTAATCTTTCTTCATATGCATTTCCCATCTTTGCCTTCTTTTAAAAATCGCGCAAAGGTAGTTATTTTTTTATTAATAAGCTGCTATACCCGTTCGAATGAAACAGAAGAAAACTTTCAGTTGTAATCAGGGTTTATTAGTAGACTGACTTTGAGATTTAACGGCTGGTTTTATTTTTTTCTTTCCTAATTTTTTAGCTTTTTCCCATGCAGCTTTTCGAGCTTCATATTGTTCTCGCTGCCGTTCCAGATAATTATCTGCCATAATGAAATGTGATTATCAGTTTATTTAATTCCAATTTAATTCATCCTGTATCCGGCGGAGTGCAGCGTTGTAATCCTCTACCAGTTCTTTCATAACTTCACTGACTGGTTGCAGATACTTTATCATTGATGCTGCCTGACCAATTTCCAGTTCTCCCTCAAATAAATCTCCTTCGAAAATACCTAGTTTGGCACGTCCGCGTCCTAACAGCTCACGCAGTTCATCGACGGAAGCTCCGCGTTTTTCAGCTTCTTCGATGTGTTTGTAGAAATCATTTTTCACTAGTCGGGTAGGAGAAAGCTGTTTTAACGTAAGTATTGTATCTCCCTCATTCAGTCGCAGACAGCGGTCTTTGAACGCGAAACTGGCAGAACTTTCTTCAGTCAACGCAAAACGTGTGCCTATCTGTACTCCATCGGCTCCTAGACTTCTTGCGGCCAGAATACCTTCACCGGTAGCTATTCCCCCAGCTGCAATTAGTGGGAGTGTACAACTTTTCCTGACTGCCGGGATAAGACACAGGGTTGTAGTTTCTTCTCTTCCGTTATGTCCTCCTGCTTCGAACCCTTCGGCTACAATAGCGTCTACTCCAGCCTCTTCACATTTTGCTGCGAAGCGTGTGGAAGATACTACATGAGCTACGATAATCCCTTTGTTGTGCAGCCATTCGGTCCATATCTTCGGATTTCCGGCGGAGGTGAAGACAATCTTCACTCCTTCTTCGGCTATAATTTGCATCAGGGTTTCTATTTCCGGATACATCAATGGAACGTTTACTCCGAACGGTTTGTCGGTGGCAGCTTTACATTTGCGTATATGCTCGCGTAAGGTTTCAGGATGCATAGAGCCTGCTCCTAACAGTCCCAGTCCTCCTGCATTACTTACTGCCGATGCCAGTCGCCAGCCACTGCACCATACCATTCCACCTTGAATGATGGGATATTTTATTCCGAAAAGATGACATATTCTGTTCATAGTCTGTTCTGTTTTTTGCAAAGATATGATTTTCTGAGTTTTTCTCAAAGCTCCTTCTTCTGGCTTGTAGCCTTAAATACCGGACGAGTTTGCTGAGTTTCTGTTTCGAAACCGAACCAGTAGTTGAGAGATTCGTTCTCACTGGCAGGGAGTAGGCATAACTTCAAATGCTCGTGATACGTTCCATATACGATATTCCAGCTGTCAGGAGGTGTGACATGCTTGGTACGGATACGGGCTGCCGGCTGTTTCTTGAGTGACATTCCTGCTTCTATCCATGCCAAAGTTGCTGCCGTTTCATAAGAAGGGTAGGATTGCTTGCAAAACTCATACAGAATGATTCCCCTACGTTCCTGACTCATGGGCTGGTCGGCTACTCCAAGTGCGATCAGATGTTCGAGGAAACGATGCAGAAAGTCTGGCTGTTCTACAATTAGCCGTCGTGTGATGTGCTGCCATACGGGGGTATTGTAGAATCCGTCAAGCAAGCGTGACAGCAGGTGTGCCGTCTGTAACTCTTCCGGACTGATCTCTCTGGTTTCCAATACCTCATAAGGAGGAAATGGAGAATATTTGATGCCTAGTTCGGCAGCTCTGCGTCTCATTTCTGTGCCTGGCAGTAACTTTAATGATTCGAGCTGTATTTCTCCTGCACGGTAAGAAGCTAACGTACGTACATCTTCGAATATTTCTTGCAGACGGTAAAGAGGAAGTCCGGCTATCAGATCGGCATGTGTTTCCATATTGCTCAATGAACAGAGGAATTTCAATCCTTCTAGAGCATCGGACAATTTGCCCATACGTCGGCTGGTTGTCAGAACTTCTTCACGAAGACTCTGTATGCCGGCTTCCAGATGAAGCAAGTTGTCGGGCATATGCGTCAGTTCTTCTTTCAGCTCGTTGGACAGTAGAGCCGGATGTATTTCCAAATGGAAGCGGATATCTGGAAATTCTTGGAACAGACTGAGCAATGCCTTTGCATGTCGGTTGTTGTAGTTGAAAGTACGGTCTAGTACACGTATGTTGCGAATGCCATGCTGGTGGATGAGAATGATGCGTTCCCGGATTGTTTCCAACGGAAGGGTGCGGACCGGCTTTTCTCCTCCACTTACGCAAAACGCACAGGTATTGAAACATCCGCGTGTCGTTTCTAGTTGTACGAAGGGTTTGCTCCAGTTGAAAAAAGGACTAGTTTCGGGAGGAAGCAGCTGATCGAAATTGAGTACGCGGGCTATACCGTTGTCATGGTATGTATCATCTTTAGCGTCTATGTAGCATAATCCGGTGATGTCCTTCCAGGCATCAGGCTGGTTCCAGCATGTCAGCCACTGGCTTACCACTTCTTCTCCTTCTCCTCTGAAAACACAATCGACGAATGTATTACGTCTTAAGAAAGTTCGGTTTTCTCCTAGAAATTCCGGACCTCCCAAAGCAATGCAACAGTCGGGCAATAATGCTTTGGCGCGTGAGAGCACATGGAGCAGTATTTCATGGTTGAAAAGCCAGCAGGTAGCAGCAATAATATCTGGTTTACGGCGATATATCTCTCCGGCAATCATTCCCGGATTCTCGTTGATGGTTGCAGATACAATATCCCATTCTATCGATTTATTATCAGCAATCTGTGCCTGTAGCGCAGGTAATGCCAGAGAAGAATGTGCATAGGAACTGTTTAAGTCGAGCCAGACTATCTTCATAGAATAATGAATGTATAAAAGAAATGTCATCCTAAACGTCTTCTATATAGACAGAAACGCTCAGGATGACATTAATTATAGTAATAAAATTTTGATTACAGCAGGTACTGTGAGCTAATAGATTCGTTAGTCATCACGCGGCGGATTGTTTCAGCAAACATATCAGCGATAGAAAGCTGTTTAACCTTAGCACAACGGTTTGAATAAGGAATACTATCAGTAAATACAATTTCTTCCAGTTGTGAATTCTGAACACGTTCAGAAGCTGGGCCTGACATTACACAGTGAGAAGCAATAGCACGAACTGAAGTTGCACCGGCTTCTTTCATGATATCAGCTGCTTTAGTAATAGTACCGGCAGTATCTACCATATCGTCAATCAGGATAACGTTTTTATCTTTAACGTCACCGATGATTTGCATAGAAGCAACTACGTTTGCTTTTTCACGTGTCTTATGGCACAATACCAAAGGTACATCCAAATATTTAGCATATGTGCTGGCACGTTTAGAACCACCAACGTCAGGAGTTGCAATGACAAGGTTTTCCAGATTCAAAGACTGGATGTAAGGAGCAAAAATAGTAGAACCATAAAGGTGGTCTACCGGAATGTCAAAGAATCCTTGAATCTGATCTGCGTGCAAATCCATTGTTATCAGACGGTCAATACCGGCAACGCTCAACAAATTAGCTACCAGTTTTGCACCGATAGATACACGTGGTTTGTCTTTGCGGTCCTGACGTGCCCATCCGAAATACGGAATTACGGCAATGATACTTTTAGCTGAAGCACGTTTTGCTGCATCAATCATCAGCAAAAGCTCCATTAAGTTGTCTGAATTCGGGAAAGTTGACTGTACGAGGAATACGTGCTGTCCGCGAATAGATTCTTCGTAAGATACTGCAAATTCGCCGTCGGCGAAATGAGTAATGTTCATGTTACCCAGTGGGCATCCTAAACTGTTACAGATTTTTTCTGCAAGGTATCTCGAGTTTGTACCCGAGAACACTTTGAATGATGATGTTTCGCTCATTGTAATATTTTGATATATTGCCTAATATTTTTGGTGCAAAGTTACGGCATTTCTCCAAGCATGGCAAATGAAATGAAAAAACTTTAATCAGCAAGTCGTTTCAATTTTCTGAAATGCTCAATAAGATTCTGATAATTATAATCGTGGTCAAGGTCGAATTTATTCCAAAGTCCACCTAAAATAGCAGCTCCTCCAAAGCCATAATCTTTTACTTGCAGGATATTGTCTTCATCAATGCCTCCAAGTGCTATGACGCGTTTGTCAATTATACCATCTTTAGCTGCCTGACGGATTTGTTCCGGTGTATATTCTGCTGCATATCCCTGTTTTGAAATGCTGTCGAATACAGGGCTGAGAAAGAGATAATCGAAGTTGTTTTTCTTTTCTTTTACTTCTTCCAATGAATGGCAGGAGGTACTTATTTGCCCAGTGTAATTATCGGGAGCAATAGGGTTGCGATGATTCAGGTGAATACCTTTGAGATTATATTCTTCTTTCAAATAGAAATGTCCATGTACTACGATACGCTTCCGGTATTTTTCCGGGATAAGAGTAAGCAGACGTTCTGCATAAACCGGAGCTGTGTCGGGTTTGCGCAGATGAAGATAATCTAATCCTTCGTCGAAGAGTGTAGTTATAATTTTATCTTCTTCTACGAAATATGTGGGTCTGGTTATCAATATAAGTTTCATGTGACAACGTAATTGTGGCACAAAGGTAGTAACATGTTTGTAATATTCCTAATTGTTTAGAGCAAAATCGTGTGCGTAACCATTGTTTTGAGGTCGATGTGCCACAATTTGTCACTTAAAACTTCGCCATATCCTGAAATTATCTTTAAAACCTCGTTGGCTTGTGTGCAGCCGACTAAGCCGGGAGTGACTCCTAATACCCCTTTAGGAGGAGCAGGCATGGACAGCATTTCCTCCTCGTCGGGGAAGAGGTCGCGGTAGTTTTTTCCTCCCTGGTAGTTAAAAACGGATACTTGACCGTCAAAAGCACGGATAGCACCATATACATATACCTTATTTAATAATAAGCATGTGTCGTTTATAAGGTAACGCGTTTGGAAATTGTCGCATCCGTCAACTACAATATCGTATCTGCTGATTATTTCTTGAGCATTTTCTTTAGTAAGACGAGTAGGATAGGCCTCAATGCAAATATTGCTGTTCAGTTTCTGCAAGCGTTCTTTTGCGCAAAGTACTTTGGGCTTTCCTACCTCGGTTTCATTGTAGAGAATTTGGCGCTGTAAGTTTGTTTCACTTACCTTATCATCATCTACTAGTCCGATGGTTCCTACTCCTGCACCGCAAAGGTATATAGCAATAGGTGAGCCCAGACCACCTACACCTACTATCAGGACTTTCGCTTGTCGGAGCAATGTCTGTCCTTTTTCTCCAATCTCGTCGAGCTGAATCTGGCGATTATATCTCTCTTTTTCTTTTTCTGTCAGTTGCATGGGGATATTATGAAAAGAAATTGTCTGAAAAGATGAAATGTATTTGGGGAATTTTGTATGTATAAATAAAGTTTTCCGGAAGGATATCATTACTTTTTCGGAAAATCAGATGTGTTTCTGAAAAGGTATTGATATTCTCCGGAATATGTTATTTTTTGTTTTTACTTCTGTACGGCAGAGGTGTGAAGCTGTTTTGACATGTGGTCGAATGAAGCATCCCAATCTTTCCATACGGGTTCACGTCCGATGGCTTTTAATGCTTTTTCTACTTCTACCGCTGTACGCTCATCGCTTACATGGAACTGTTCCAGCGCTTGTGGATAAGTATAGTAACCTCCCGGTTCTGTCTTACTCTCGGCACTCATCGTTGTTACTCCAAGTGTAGCCATGTGATCACGGATATTAGCCGGCTCACGGGTAGAGTAAGATATATCTACGTCATGATCGAATATACGCATGGCAAATGTCACCTGAGCCAGCTCTTTGTCGCTCATGATTACGTTCGGTTGGAAACCTTCGTTTTCAGCCGGGCGCATGCGTGGGAAGTTTACGCTGTATTTGGTTTTCCAGTAATGTTTTTGCAGGTAGCGCAGGTGATAAGCCATCATTGTTACATCTGTACGCCAGTCTTCCAAGCCGATCAGAACTCCCATACCGATAGAATGAACGCCAGCCTGTCCCATACGGTCGAAACCATTTACACGCCATTCGAAATTCGATTTCATGCCACGCGGATGATAAATATTATAGCGTGCCTTATTATATGTTTCCTGGAAACAGATCACTCCGTTCAGACCGTGGTTTACCAATTCGGCATACTCTTCTGTCTTAAGTGGCATAACCTCTATCTTCAGATTCGAGAAATATGGTTTTGCCAAATCAAGTGCTTTAGCTATATAAGGAACTCCGGCCTTGGCAGGATTTTCTCCTGTTACAATCAACAGATTTTCGAATGGACCGAGTTTTTTGATTGCCCGGTATTCGTTTTCTATTTCTTCCGGAGTAAGAATGGTACGTGCCATCGGATTACTGATATGAAATCCGCAGTACACGCATGAGTTCGTACATGAATTGGTAATATACAGAGGAATAAACATTGAAATAGTTTTGCCGAATCGTTCTTCTGTGTATTTGCGACTCAGGCGTGCCATTGGTTCGAGAAATTTCTCGGCGGCGGGTGAAATCAGTGCCATAAAGTCGTCTACGTCGCAATGTGATTTTCCTAATGCGCGCAACACATCGGCTTCAGTCTTTGAGTAGATGGCTTTGGTTGTTTCTTCCCAATTTATTTTTTCTAATTCGTCACTAAACATGATATTTATGGATAGTTTTCAAATTCTTTTATGTATTTCCGCCACTCTGGATAAACGACGGAAATACATGATTGATAGGTTATTATTTCAAGTTTGAAAGATCGCGTGATAACTTCATTGCACAGAAGTTCGGTCCGCACATTGTACAGTATTCGCCGTCAGTATGGCGACCTTCGTTAAAGTATTCCAGTGCACGGTCCGGATCGAGACTCAGGTGGAACTGGTCGCGCCAGCGGAATTCGTAGCGGGCTTTGCTTAAGGCATTATCTCGTATTTGTGCACCTGGATGACCTTTGGCAAGGTCGGCTGCATGTGCTGCTATCTTGTAAGTGATAACTCCTGTACGTACATCTTCACGGTTAGGCAATCCCAGATGTTCTTTTGGAGTAACGTAGCACAACATTGCTGTACCCAGCCAGCCGATTTGAGCGGCTCCGATAGCAGAGGTGATGTGGTCGTATCCCGGAGCAATATCAGTAACCAAAGGACCAAGAGTGTAGAACGGCGCATTGTGACAATGACTGATCTGGCGTTCCATGTTTTCCTTGATTTTGTGCAAAGGTACGTGTCCCGGACCTTCAATAAATGCCTGTACATTCTTGGCCCATGCGCGTACAACCAGTTCGCCCATTGTATCAAGTTCTGCAAACTGTGCTTCATCGTTTGCGTCGGCGATACATCCCGGACGCAGACCGTCGCCCAATGATACAGCAACATCGTATTGAGCAAGTATATCACAAATATCGTCGAAATGCTCGTAAAGGAATGATTCCTGATCGTGTACCAGACACCATTTACTCATGATACTACCTCCGCGTGATACAATACCACACAGACGTTTGTCGGCAAGATGAACATTGTGACGGCGTATTCCGGCATGGATAGTGAAATAGTCTACTCCTTGTTCACATTGTTCAATTAGTGTGTCACGGTAAATCTCCCAAGTCAAGTCTTCTACTTTACCGTTAACCTTTTCCAAAGCCTGATAGATAGGCACTGTACCTACCGGAACCGGACAGTTGCGTACAATCCATTCACGAGTTTCATGTATGTTGTCGCCGGTAGAGAGGTCCATCAGTGTATCACCTCCCCATTTGCAGCTCCATACAGCTTTGTCTACTTCTTCATCAATACTGGAAGTTGTAGCTGAGTTGCCGATGTTGGTATTGATTTTTACCAGGAAGTTACGTCCGATGATCATTGGCTCCGATTCCGGATGATTGATGTTTGCCGGCAATACAGCACGTCCGGCCGCAATCTCATCACGAACGAATTCAGGAGTGATATACGTATCAATACCCAACTCTTTACAGTTCATGTTCTCTCGGATAGCTACATATTCCATTTCCGGAGTAACAATACCTTGTTTGGCATAATACATCTGTGTACAGCATTTTCCGGCTTTGGCACGATAAGGCAAGGCAATATGTTCGAAACGCAGATGGTCGAGCGAATGATCGTCGCGTCGCATCTTACCGTATTCTGAAGTGATAGAAGGCAGCTGTTCTACATCGCCACGTTCTACAATCCAGTTTTCGCGCATACGGGGAAGTCCCTTCTTAAGATCGATTTTAATATTGGGATCACTGAAAGGTCCACTTGTATCGTAAACATAAACAGGGGCATTAGGAGTCATGACCTTTTCTCCATTGACAATAGTGACAGTTGGAGTAAGATTCACTTTTTGCATCCCTACTTTTATGAAAGGAAAAAGTGTTCCTTGCATATAAGCTTTTTCGGCATGTGCATATGCCTTTTTATCTTTTTCTTTATCCATGAACGTGTAGTTATTCGTTTAAAAATGCAGTTAACGGAGAAGAAGCTGATGCAACTAAGTTTTCAGCTTGAATACCCAGACCTGCTTCGTAAGCACGTCTTCCGGCGATGACAGCCTCCTTAAAGGCTTTAGCCATTTCTACAGGATTTCCTGCTACGGCGATAGCTGTATTTACCAGACAAGCAGCAGCACCCATTTCCATAGCTTCAGCAGCATGGCTTGGAGCGCCGATTCCAGCATCGACAACAACAGGTACATTACTTTGTTCGATAATGATACGCAGGAAGTCGCGTGTCTGCAATCCCTTGTTTGTTCCGATAGGAGCTGCGAGTGGCATGACAGTTGCCGCACCGGCCTCTTCCAGACGTTTACATAAAGTCGGGTCAGCCTGGCAATAAGGTAATACAACGAATCCCAGTTTAACCAATTCTTCTGTAGCCTTCAGGGTTTCGGTTGAATCAGGCAACAGATAACGTGGGTCTGGGTGTATTTCCAGTTTCAGCCAGTTAGTTCCAAAAGCCTCACGTGCCATTTGTGCAGCAAATACGGCTTCTTCGGCAGTACGTACTCCTGATGTATTAGGTAATAGCTGGATGTGCGGATGAATAATATGACGTAACATGTCGTCTTCCTTATTGTCAAGTTCGATACGTTTCATGGCTACGGTTACCATTTCAGTCTCTGATGCCAGGATAGCATCTTCCATGAGCTGGTTTGAATTGAATTTGCCGGTTCCCAGAAACAGTCTGGAGTTAAATTCTTTTCCGGCAATGATAAGTTTTTCCATTGTATATTTTGTTTTTGAGTTTTTTGTAATCCTTTTCTTTGATTAAAGCTGTTTGGAGTTCTGAATAGCTTCTAATATGCGGTGCGTTTCGACTACCGGATTCTCTGCCCGAAGAATTGTTCCGCTCAGCGCAATACCTGTAACTCCGGTTTGCATGATTGAGGGAATATCATTGTAGGTAATTCCTCCAATGGCTACAATGGGCAAATTGATTCCGGCTGTCTTCATCTGCGATACGATTGCTTTATACCCTTCCAGTCCAAGAATCGGACTTAAATTCTTCTTGGTCGTAGTAAAGCGGAACGGACCGCAGCCGATATAATCTGCTCCTGCCTGATAATGCATCTGTACATCCTCGAAGGTGTTGGCCGTTCCTCCGATAATAAAATCTTTACCTAAAATCTGACGTGCTTCGGCTATGGGCATATCTTTTTTCCCTAAATGAACTCCGTCGGCATGCAGTTCTTTTACTAATTCTACATGATCGTCGATGATGAAGGTCGCACCATATTCCCGGCATAAAGCCTGTATACGGACAGCTTCCGGACGGATTTCATCGGGAGTTGCGTCTTTCATGCGCAGCTGAATCCAACGGCAACCTCCTTCAAGTGCCATACGTGCCGAATCATAATAAGAATATTGGTCTGTAAAATGTGTGATGAATTGCAGTTCCATTTCTTTATCCTCCGCATGCAGCTTTTATGATAACCAGACTATCTCCGTTTTGTATTTCTTGTTCTGCCCATTGACTACGGGGAATCATGCGGTTGTTCAATGCTATGGCTACTCCTTGTGGAGGTAAATCCAGTTGTGCCGCTAAAGCAGAGATGGTATTTCCTGTGGTAAGTTCTACCTCTTTGTTGTTGACTTGTACTTTCATGATAATGATATTTTTAGTGAAAGTAATAACAAAGAGCTGTCCCGAGAATCGGAGAAGATATATGATGGATACGAATAACAATCCCTTCGGCGGTACTAACCGCATCAGGTGCTTAGGGTATGATCTCAGCCCGTCAGGAGGGCACCCCTTTGTTTTTACTTGTGGGCAAAGATACACTTTTTGTTGTATATCTTGATAATTTTTACTTTATTTTCTTTATTTTCCCCGGCTTTCTCTTTGACAAATAGCGTAACTGTTTAGTTCAGAAACTTTGTGTTTTGGTGAAGTCATATGTTAAGAAGGGTAGGTTGGGGTTATAGGCTAAAAAGAAAAAAGGCTGCAGTAGAACACATAATGTACTGCTGCAGCCTTTTTATTAGCATATCAGAACGCTGTTATTTGTTTCGTGTAATTGTATAAAGCACTTTACCTTCTTTGTTTATCATATGTAGGTTTAAGACCTTTTTGTCTGCAGTAATTAATGAGAAGCCTGTTTCTCCACTACAGAATTTCGTTCCACCGATAGGTTTTACTTCACGGCTAAGCGAACCTGATGAATTAACTACATAATCAATGTTGCTTCCCGGTTTACGAATATGTTGGAAATTATGGATATGTCCACATAGGTACATATCTACATTTTTATGTTTGCGCAATATGGTATCTACACGCTTTTGAAGGTCGGTACGTTCCGACATACTTTTTTTAGTATCTGCATAAATAGGGTGATGACCTACTACAAATATCCAATCTTCTTTTGCTACAGTAAGTACTGAGTCAATCCATGCCAATTGTTTATTCATGTCTTGTTTGCTTGCATCTGGATATTTTTCTGTATCTTCACGATATTTGTCAAGTAGGGGAGCAGTGTCTATCATTACCAAACGAACTGTTACATCATCATTTTCCTCAACTCGTGTGTAATAACGATCAGGCATTCTCCAGCGTGCACTTACATTACTGTAGTCTATAACTGCTTGAGTGTTACTACGATATTCATGATTTCCTAAAACAGGATACCAGGGAGTCATTAAATCTGGATGGCTATATATTAATTCATAGTTAGTTAGCCATAAAGGGTCGTTTACACTACGTACACCTTCAAAGTGGTGTATATCTCCTGCAGCTACAATAAACTCAATATCTATATTTTCTGCCATTTTGCCCATCAATTCAGCGATAGGCTTTTGGTCATAGTAGCCATTTCTTCCTAAGTCGTTGGCAAGGTAAAAATTAATTGGTTTTTCAAGATTTTTCCACTCTGCCGTGTTTTGTGCAAATCCATTAGCTGCTGTAAGAGCTAAACATAATGTGATAAATGTTTTTTTAATTGAAATCATAATGTTTTTGTATTAAAATTTTATGCAAATTTGGAACTTGAATCTGAAAAAAAACTGAATTTGGTATTTTTTATTCGAAAAAGGTTCGGAAGAATATATTCGTCCGAACCTTTGTTTGAATAAAAAGCTAGTATTTGTAAATTAGAAATGTTTATTTAGTTCCGTAAGCACCGAAACGAGCTTCTATTTTAGGAGAAGTATAGGTTTGTCCGTTTACCTGCAATCCTTCATTGCCGAAGTAAGGAGCCATTTTGCTATCTGTTCCGTTATAAGCACCTGTCAGAACCGGAGATCCTGCCTGTACGTGGAAATCCCATGCATCCTGATAGATGTAATCTGTCAAAGCTATCTCGTTGATTGGGAAGTTGACAAATTTTGGATCGTTGACAGCACAGTCTGATGCTGTTTTTGTGATGATACTATTTTTATCTACTACGCCTTCGTAATAGTTTTTGTGTTCATATGCATATCCTGCCCATGAATATGCTACGCCAGATTCTTCTTCAAAGATTATATCACTCTTCTGAGTTCCAGATGCATAATAGTTATAATCAATAACAGATTCACTGCAATATCCTTCTTCCGGGTTGTTGGGGATATCATAGTTAGGAGTCATGGCTCTAAACTTGCAGTTTACTATCAAGTTGTTGAATACGTTTGCTAAAGCATTTTTTTCTACGTAAACACATCCGCCTTTTTCTCCGTCACGACGCCATCCGGCATTGATGATTGTATTATTGTATGCCTGTATTTTTGCCATTCCACGATCTTCACTCTGACCTGAACTAGATAATTTCAAGCCGTTGGTATTCGGACTGAACATTACATTGCCTACTACATCAACTACACAACCTGCTTTTACATTTACAGCTTCTGCTCCATCATATCCGTTGGCAGCAAAAATATTGTTGGCAATAATGGCATTTCCTCCCATCAGGTAGATACCGTCCGACCATCCATTACGTAAAACAGAGTTTGTAATAACATATCGGCCGTTGATATTATTGGTTGTAATTTGTGGATAAGCATCGTCGCTAGCAGTATAGATACCAGCAGTAGCAGCAGGAGATCCTTCGATTACCTGACCACCTGTATATTCGATGATAGTATGATTGATCAACATCTCTTCACAAGTCGAAGTTGCGACAATACCTCCCCACAGACCTTTTAAAGCGTTTTCTTCAGTACGTTCGTCTTCTGCAACCGAGAAACGAATAGGCTTTTCTGCAGTTCCTTCACAGTAAAGGTTACCATTTACGGTGAATTCTACTGGGACATGGTTTGCTCCAACTCCTTCTGTGTTTACGATAATCTGTACACCTTCTTTGATGATAAGGCTTTTACCTTCAGGTACTGTGTAGTGGTTGTTTAATGCTACAATTGTATCTGCTGGCCATACTATAGTATTACCAGTTTCTCCATCTCCACTTCCAGGAGTTTGAGGATTGTTGGTAAGACCTTCCTCTTCAGAACATGCAGTCATAAAAGGTACTGCAACTAAAGCTGTACAAGCCAATAAATAATTTTTCAGTTTCATGTCGTAATTTTTTTGTTAATGTCTAATTTATAATTGATTATAGTTTGTATCTGATTCCCAGCATGAATGACTGTCCGTGCCATTCCTTGCGTTCAATTACATTTCCGTCTTTGCGTTCAGAATTTACACTTTCCGTATGCGGACCATTCTGTATAAATCTCAGCAACGGAGTATCCAGCAGATTGGATGCTTTAGCAAAAATACTGATACCGTTTTTAAAGCTTTTTTCAACAGAAGCATCCAGTTGCATGTAGCCGTCTTCCCAGATATCATCATTATACCAGTTGGAAATATCGCTCAGACGTTTTCCTGTATAGCTTCCGGCGAGCTGGCCTTCCCAGCCATATTTGGTACTCTTGAAGAGTAATGATAAATTGGCTACATGAGCTGCCTGTCCGAATAGCGGACGTGTCTGTGATACACTCTTCACATCATTGCCTTCCATGATACGCTTGTCGGTAGTAATGGAAGAATGAGTATAGGTATAGTTGGCTTTGATTCCGAACCAGTTGAAGTACTTCATTATATCTACTTCAACTCCCAAGTTGGTAGCATTACCGAAGTTCATCGGTTTGTAGTATGTATCTTGACCTTCATTCAGCAAACCGTATTCTATCGGGTTCTGCAATCTTTTGTAGAACATACCTACCATGAACTGCTCGGATGATTTAGGGAAGAATTCATATCGCAGGTCGATGTTGTCGGCCACTGTATGTTTCAAATCCGGATTACCTTTTTCCTTGTAGTCTTCATTGATAATGCTGTAAGGTACAATCTCAAAGAAGCTTGGGCGGTTTATAGAACGTGCATACGAGAAGCGGAGGTTGGCGTTTTTATGTACTCCATATTTTACATGAAAGCTGGGAAGTACATCTGTATATTTCTGATTTCCTTCCGGATCTGCGTTTTCTGTTGGAAATTCCAAAACATATCCCTGATTTGTATGTTCAACACGTACTCCGGCGATAAACTCCCAGTTGAGATAGGTATATTTAGCCATTCCGTAGGCAGCACCTATTTTTTCGGAAGCGTCGTAGTTTAACGGGTCACTGATGTTGCCATATTTTTGTGCAGTAAACAGAATTTCATCATAGTTATTCCAGTCCTCACCTTGATATTGAGGATCTTCCACTCCTGTAGCCGAATTGAATTTATATTCATTGAAGAAACTGTCGCGTTTTTTATCGCGATACATACCTCCTACAGAGAAGTCGAATATAGAACCTCCGTCCAGTTTCAGTTTATACATCAAGTCAACATATCCTGACTTATCATTGTCGGAGTTATGTTCCCACCGGCGTCTGGCCGCTTCTGATGTTCGTACGTGGCTACCTTGCATGAATATTTCTGCATTGTCTGGAGTTTCGCTGTATGCCTTTGAAATAACAGCCGACCAGTTCAGGCGCAGAGCTCCGTCATCCAGAAAAGCATGTTCACCTTTCAGGGTAGAGTTGACGATATACTGACGGTTCCATTTCATTCGTACAGAACCTTCTTTGTCATCATGCCCGTCGCGTACTTCTGCTTCACGCATATCCATGTATCCATTGTACCATGTCAACTTATGGTTGGCATTGATGTGGTAGTCCAGTTTAGCGTGTGCTCCGATGCGTGTTTGCTGTGAAGAATAATTACGATATTCAATACCGTCGTGGGTTGTTCCTGGCTGATAATATAGTTCGCTTTCTTTTCCTCGGTAAGTATTCAGAAAACTGCCGGCAAGCATAACACCCAATTTATCATCGAAGAAGCGGTCGCCGTAAGACAATCCGGCTGTCAAGTCGGGCAATGGCTTTTTCCATGTCATCCGTAAATTATCGGTGGTGAAATTATCCATTGTTACCCGGTTGTCTTCGGGCTTGCCCATTTGTTCGTAAGGTGATTGTTTTACGATTGCTCCGTGATTGAACGATTGAAAATCGCGGTCGAAATACATGGCGTTGTAACCTGTAGACAAGTTTACTGTAAATTGTCTTTCTGATGGAGCATCCTTCATAATCAGGTTGACTGCACCTCCGATACCGTCGCCTTCCATGTTAGCGGTCAGTGATTTGGTAACTTCCAGACGGTCCAGCATTTCTGACGGGAAGATGTCTAACGGAACAAAACGGTTTTTATTATCCGGGCTAGGAATTTTTACCCCGTTTATCAATGTATAATTATAGCGCTTGTCCATTCCTCGTAAAATGGCATACTGTCCTTCGCCGCTGCTGTTTCGTTCGATTGTTACTCCAGACATTCGCTGAATAACATTTGCCACTGTGATATCCGGAGAAAGTTCTATAGCTTTAGCACTCATTACGTTTACCACATTCATCGCAGCGCGTTCGATGCCACGGGCACCAGCTTCTGTCCGTCCCGGATTATTGGCTATAACCGTGACACCTTCTAGCACTACATCATCACTTTTTAGCGGAATGACTATTTCTGTATCCTTATTCCCAATCTCTACCTCGCATTTCTTGTAGCCGACGTAAGAGCAGACTAGTGTATATTTAGGACGTGCAACCGACAGGTTAAAACTTCCATCCATACCTGAAACAGCACCTTTTCCCGGTTCTTCCTTTATAAGAATAGAAGCTCCTATTATCTCTTCTCCGGTTTGTGCATCCTTTACTTTACCTTTTATATCTCTTGCATTTATATTTGCAGTTGCAAGAAGTAGCAGACTTAATACCAAACTTGATTTCATTATGTTTTATTATTTTGACGCTGCAAATGTATTCCTTGTGTTTTTCATGGTAGTTTCGAAGATGTTTCAAATGTAATACAAAGGCCGGAAATGTATGTTACTTATCTTATAGGATACGATATGAGCTGATCGAAATAAAAAGATGCTGAAGTCTTCAGAAAAACTTCAGCATGTTTTATTGAAAACTTCAGCATCTTTTATTGAAATATTGTACAAAAAATAAAAAAAGAAGAGCTTCTTTTTTTACGATCCAAGTATGTCGTTTAAAAGCTTCAGTATAATGTTGCTGACTAGTCGGTTGTATTACTGTCAACAGCAGGAAGCTCTATTGCATCAACTATTTTTTGCCAGTAATTTCTGATATCCTTCCAGTGATAATAGGGAGCAGTGTCGGTAGGTAGTGGAAGTGTGACTTCACGTTCGTTGAGTAGTAGTTTAACCAGAATATCATCGTTGTCAAGCTTATGAAAGAAGATGAGCTGGATGTTTCCGCACATCGGAATGATACGGTAGGTTCGGTAGGTATCGGCTATTTTCTGCCAGTCGGCAGTTGCGAAAGACAGTTTGTCAATCCCCATCAGAGCTGCAAGCGGAGCCAGGTTAGTATCATGTCCGTAACGCAAGGTCACACAGTTTTTCTTCGAACTGATAACTGTATCAGCTGTTTCTATAAAGTTGCGCAACAGGTTACGTTCCAGCTTATACATGCATGAGCCACTTAGTGGAGAAGCTCCTTTCTCATAATACCATTCGAAGTTGTTTCTCTGCCAGAGGTCGTAACGTTCTTGTGAGGTAAACAGGAAAGATAAGTCTTCCTGATGGTAACTGCTCTGGCTGATACCGTGAAGCTCAAATAAGTCGGCCATGAGCTGTCTGGGGTCTTTTACGATATCTGCGTTGATGAACAATTGTTTCATCAGGCGTTCCGGGTGAATGTATACACTGTCGGCAGCCTGATATACACTGTCGGCATTAGCTAGATGTGCTTCTTCGTATGTCGGATTTTTATATTTTATGTAATAAGCATCATGTTCGCTGGCATCGGTTGTGATTACTAACCGGGGATTTAATCCTTTTAATTCGACACAAGCAGCTGCCATCGACAGGAAGGCACGGGTTTTGTAAGTAGAACGTGCATCAACATGTGTTCCGTCAGTGAATACTTGCGGGTAGTTTGTATACATACGGCGGATTAAATCTTTATGTTGCTGTGCCCCTTTAGGGGTCAGTTCGCCATATCTGCCTGCTGCTTCTTCGGCCAGCTTTTCAATAATGTTCAAGGCACGCTGTCCGTCGGTGGTGAGTTTATGTTGGCGTGCTGCTTCCTTTAATATACTCAACGGGCTATCGTATTTCTTTTTCTTTGTGAGATATCGTGAACCGTGACGTGCAAATGTGGAAATATAGAATGGAGTATATCCCTCAGGAACTGGGGTAAGTTTTGCCTCTGGTGCCTGGTAGGCATAATACTTGCCTGCAGAAAGTGCCGGATTGGCATTTATTTCCTCGAATGCACTTTGGGCAATTGCTGGCAGAGATACGATTCCAGCAAGTAGCATAGAAATAACTGTTTGTTTCATTTGTCTTTTCGTTTTTGTTCAGCGTGCAAAAATAGAGGCTTTCTGTACATAGTTATGCTTATGTTATAGTAAGATTGTTCAGTCGGGGATAAATGAAACAAATGTGTAATATGGATGTAACATAAAGAAAGCCGTTTCAAACAACTGAACTGCTTGTTTGAAACGGCCTTATATAATTAAATGGATGTTGTATAGTTGATGTTCTCTTGAATAATCTGCTATACGCCTGTTTATTTATATATCAGATATTTGATAAAGAAATATCCTCCGAAGACCTGAAGTGCCATACCTGGTAATCCGATTCGGAAATCCTGAAGTGCTGTATGCAGACTTCCAGTTAAAGCCCATTCTCCCAATGTACCTGTCAGCTGATAAAAGGCAACTACTGCCAGCAAGAGAAGCACAGAAACATGTTTACTGCGGTGTGCCACATATCCGGCTCCAGCAGCAAGAAGGAGAGATTTCATTAAAATGGCAGGAAGAACGGCAGGAGCAGGCATCCCGAACAGCCAGGAGTTGACGAGGGGAGAGGCTATAGCTGTGAGCAGTCCGGCTTTCCATCCGTATTTGTAGGCTCCGATGAGAGTAAAGAAGTAAATAGGAAGCCATGTTGTTCCTCCTGATGGAAAGAGGTGGAACAGTTGAGGCAAAACTACATTTCCAGCTACAAAAATCAATGCAGTAAGATATGTCCGTGTTTCGCTATAGTTTAATGAGTAAAGTTTTACAGTCGATTCCATAATTATGTTTTTATTTTTCTAGATTGTTGGTAGTTCTTATTTGTGCTACAAATTTTTCTATTATCGGATAGATTTCTTCTGCCGTGTCTAGTTCTGCACAAAGTGATTCCAACGGACATCTTCCTGTCTGGGTACGATTGATGATAAATGGCACTTCTTTTCCGAACGAGGTTTTGATACCTGCTGCCTGTAACAGGGAAAGAGCCGGAGTGCTGATGATATCGGCATATACTTCTTTCATCTTTCCCAATGCGATGAGTGCAGCAGCTCCTTTTCCTATAACCTTATCAGCCAACTGAGCGTTCTGCATAAAATCTCTTTCGTTTTGGTACAAGTCGTATAAATCAGCAACTCCACGCTGTCTGAATGCCCTGATTTCACCTTGGCTTTCTATTACACATGAGCAACCTTCCGAATGTAATAACTCAATGAGGCGTTTCATACTATACTTAGAGTGTTTCCTGTTTAAGTTGTTCTACATATCGGTCTATCCGGTGCAACTCCTTCGGTATATCGATTGATTGTGGACAATGAGGGTTGCATTGCCCGCATCCGATACAATGGCTTGCCTGACGTAATTTGGGAACGCTTCGGTCGTAACCAACCAGAAAAGCACGTCGTGCTTTGGCATAATTCTCGTCTTGTCTGCTTTTAGGCATATATCCTTCGTTTACGCATTTGTTGTAGTGTACAAGGATACCCGGTATATCAATCCCATAAGGGCAAGGCATACAATACTTACAGTCATTACACGGAACGGTCGGATAACGTAGCATCAGCTGTGCTGTTTCTTCAAGGAAGTCTTTTTCTTCCTGAGTCAGTGGTACAAGTGGAGAATAAGTACGTATGTTATCTTGCAAGTGCTCCATGTAAGTCATTCCGCTCAATACCGTCAGAACCTTTTCGGGGGAACCGGCGAACCGGAAAGCCCACGAAGCTACACTACCTTCCGGATTCCGTTCCTTCAGGCGTGTGAAAATGTGTTCCGGTATATTCGAAAGTCTTCCTCCCAGCAAAGGTTCCATTACTACTACCGGAATATCTTTTTTAGCTATCTCACTATACAGATAATCAGCATTTATGTTATTTCCAGAAGCATGCTTCCAGTCCGAATAGTTCAACTGTATTTGGATAAAATCCCAATGATACTTGTCGTGCAGGGCAAGTGCCTTGTCGAATTCTTCCTTAATGCCGTGGAACGACCATCCTAAATGACGGATTCTTCCGGCTTCTCGCTCTTTTAACAAGAAATCAAGCAAACCATTGTCGAGAAAACGTCCTTCCAGTCCTTTCTTTCCCGGAGCGCCTAACATGTGAAGCAAATAGTAATCGATGTAATCTACTTGTAGTTTCTTCAGTGAGTTATGGTACATCTTTACTCCGAAATCATAATCGGAGTTTGAAAAGTTTGACATCTTGGTGGCTACAAAAAACTTTTCCCGTGGATGGCGTTTCAGGGCAATACCTGTCGATGTTTCCGACCATCCTTGTACATAAACCGGAGCAGTGTCGAAATAGTTTACGCCATGTTCGATAGCGTAATCTACCAGTCGGTTCACCTCTTCCTGGTCGATGACATTTCCTGTTCCGTCAGGAGCAGGAAGGGTTGGCCAGCGCATACATCCGTATCCCAGCAATGATACCTTGTCCTCGTATGGAGGAAAATTACGGTAAGTCATTTTACCTACAGGTACAGTGGTATTTCCTTCTTTTTCCGAATCTTTTTTTGGGGAACATCCGTAGAGAGAGGCGGTTGCTCCTAACGTGCTGATACCTACTATCTTTAGGAAATCTCTACGGTTTATATTATGTTGCTTGTCCATTTTCTGTAATTTTTGAAAAGAGTTGTTTGAAGAAAGATTAAATCATACGATGATGTTCGTGCCCTTCTACATAAATGGCACTGAACGGACGTGCCGGACAGAGATTTTCACATGCTCCACATCCGATACATTTCTCTGTATTGATAGCAGGAATCTTGAGTGATTCAGGATTTCCGGCTTCAGAGGGTATCATGGATATGGCTTCTGCCGGACAGTGACGGGCGCAGTTGCCGCATTCTTGTTTGTCTGTAAGTGGAATACAGTTTTCCTTAACCCATACAGCATGACCGATTTGTATGGATGATTTTTCTGCTTTGTCTATCTTCAGGATTGCACCGGCAGGACAAACTTCCGAGCATTTTGTACATTCCGGACGGCAGTAACCACGTTCGTATGATAGCGTAGGCTGCATGAATGTGTCAAGCGACTGAGAAGGACGTAAAACGTCATTCGGGCATGCTGAAACACATAGCTGGCAGGCTGTACAGTGCTGCTGCATGTTACGTGCGCTCTGTGATCCCGGAGGAGTTATCGGTGTCTGGCGTTTAGGAGCTTTTTTCTCGATGATATCTGCCAAACCTCCATCCATCTTGATTTTTTCCGCTTTTTCTATTACTTGTGCCTGAAGGGAGGAGGTTACCAGAAGCAGAGAACTAGCGAGAAACTCTCTTCTGTTTTCGCCCTTCGGCTGGCTGACTGGTTGTTTTTTGTCTTGTTTGGCATAGGCAAACCGATAATGAATAGCGTTCTTCTTGCATTTCTCGATGCAATTCATGCAGACAACACAGCGGCTGCTGTCTACCTGATAGTTTGTGGTATCAATACATGAAGCCTTACAGTTGCGTGCACAGAGTGTACACTGGTTACATTTTTCTTTGTCAATGCAGATACGGAACAGTGAGTAACGTGATAAGAAGCCCAATATCGTACCTACTGGACATATTGTATTACAGTAAGTTCTGCCGTTTCTCCACGATAATACGACGACCAATACAGCCATTGCTATTGCAACTATAAAGGTCGGCAGGCTTTTGAGCCATACTTCAGTCTGGTAGAATGCATAACTGTCTGCCCGTTCTGCAATACTAGCCAGCAGATTATTCCCCCACATCCATACGGGTTGGAATAAATTGTTTGCCATGCGTCCATAGATTCCATAAGGGTCGAGCAGTGCTACAAATGCATGTATACCGGCGACGAAAGCTACGACGAGCAAAATCAGCATGGTATACCGTAACCAGCTTTTAGGTTTGGAATAGGAGTAAGGCATTTTTTTCTTTCTTCTGCCTATTCGTGCCACGATGTCCTGAAATATACCTAAAGGGCATATGACTGAGCAATAGATACGGCCGCTTACAAGAGTAAGCACAACTAAAAATAAGATAACTCCGGCGTTAAGTGCCAGCACTGCGGGAAGAAACTGTATTTTGGCGAGCCAGCCCAGCCAGGTGTGCAACATTCCCGTGAAATCGACGAACAGTAGTGTAATAAGCAGGATACATATCGCTGCCAGTATCGTTCTGATTTTCCGTAGCATGATTTTGAATTTTTAAGTTTACTTGTCAAAACTGTTTGAAAGCAAAAGTACGAAAAAACTTGTATTGTTGAATATCATTCACAGGGAAAAAGTGAAGGATTATTACTGCTTGAAGCAGAATCGATAACTTTTGAAAAGCATTCGTATTATTTGATGAGTGTGCAGACGAAAAGTTATGAGCTCTTTTCATATCTCATATTTGGGCATTTATGTAGCCATGAAAAACTCTTTTTTATCTTTTATTTAAAAACAATCTAAATAACTTGCACAACATGATTCAATGATTTATCTTTGCCGCAAAATAAAAACAAACATGAGATTATCGGAACTACAAACAGGAGAGAAGGGTGTGATAATAAAGGTAATGGGCCATGGAGGATTTCGCCGGCGCATTATTGAAATGGGCTTTATAAAGGGTAAGACAGTTGAGGTCCTTTTAAACGCTCCATTGAAAGACCCTATCAAATACAAAATTATGGGATATGAAATATCACTTCGCCGGCAGGAGGCTGCCATGATAGAAGTGATGAGTGAAGAAGAAGCACGTGAATCCATGCAGGAAACCCACTTCCATGATCCGATAGCGGAAGATATTCCTGTATCTGAAGCAAAACTGAAGGAAATTGCCAGCGGGAAACGGCGTACTATCAATGTGGCCTTGGTGGGAAATCCGAACTGTGGAAAGACATCACTTTTTAATGTCGCTTCCGGTTCGCATGAACATGTAGGTAATTACAGTGGAGTGACAGTTGATGCCAAGGAAGGACACTTCGATTTTCAAGGTTATCATTTCCGTCTGGTTGATTTACCGGGTACCTACTCACTTTCGGCTTACAGCCCTGAAGAACTCTATGTGCGCAAGCATATCATTGACGAAACTCCTGATGTGATAATCAATGTGGTGGACGCAGGAAATCTGGAACGTAATTTATACTTGACTGCTCAGCTTATTGATATGAACGTCCGTATGGTTGTGGCGCTGAATATGTATGATGCGCTTCTTCATAGCGGAAATACGCTTGACCATAAAAAACTGGGACAGTTGTTTGGAGTGCCTATTGTTCCAACAGTAAGCCGTACAGGAAAGGGTATTGATAACTTGTTTCATGTAATTATCGGTCTTTATGAAGGCGCTGATTTTATTGGCCAGAAGGAAGAAATACAAGATGAGGCTATGCGCGAGTATCGTGAATGGCATGATAAGTATGTTCCCGACCATAAATATGGCAGTCATGATGAGGAAACTCATGATTTTGATGGAAAGAGTTATATTCGTCATATTCACATTAATCACGGGCCTGAACTGGAGCGGAGTATCGATGCGGTAAAGGAGGTGATATGTAAGAACGAAAATATCCGTTACAAGTACTCTACACGTTTTCTAGCCATTAAGTTGTTGGAAAATGATAAAGATATTGAGCAGCGTGTCATTTCTACTTTGCCCAATGGTGAGGAGGTGATAAGAGTTCGCGATAAGGAAGCTGAGAGAATACGTTTATCGATGAACGAAGACAGCGAACAGGCTATTACTGATGCTAAATATGGATTTATAACCGGGGCTTTAAAGGAAACATATACAGAGAAGAATCAGAATACGGAAATGTTTACGCGTATCGTAGACAGTATTGTGACACATAAAATATGGGGATTCCCTATTTTCTTTGTCTTTCTTTATCTGATGTTTGAATGTACTTTTGTATTTGGAGAATATCCGAAAGGATGGATAGAGTGGCTGGTTGAGCAGATAGCATCGTTGGCTGAAACATTTATGCCGGCAGGTCCGCTGAAAGATCTGATTGTAGATGGTATAATAGGAGGAGTAGGAGGAGTCATCGTGTTCTTGCCTAATATTTTGCTTCTCTATATTTTTATTTCGTTCATGGAAGACTCCGGATACATGGCGCGTGCAGCTTTTATCATGGATAAGATTATGCACAAAATGGGGCTACATGGAAAATCGTTCATCCCGCTGATTATGGGTTTTGGATGTAATGTTCCTGCTATTATGGCTTCGCGTATTATCGAAAGTCGTAAATCTCGTCTGGTTACAATTCTGATAAATCCGCTTATTTCGTGTAGCGCACGTCTGCCTATTTATCTGGTGATGATCGGAGCATTCTTCCCTTCGAAGGCTAGTCTGGTACTTTTGTCGATTTATGTAACAGGTATTTTGCTGGCGGTGTTGATGGCACGTATCTTCAGCCGCTTTATTGTGAGGGGAGATGATGCTCCTTTTGTTATGGAACTTCCTCCTTATCGCATGCCGACTGCTAAATCTGTACTTCGACATACATGGGAAAAAGGAGCACAGTATTTGAAGAAGATGGGAGGTATTATTATGATTGCTTCTGTTATTATCTGGTTCCTGGGGTATTATCCTAATCATGATGCTTATTCTACGACGGCAGAACAGCAGGAAAATTCGTATATCGGACAAATAGGAAAAGCTATTGAACCTGTAATAGAGCCATTGGGATTCGACTGGAAGATGGGTATTGGTATTCTGTCGGGAATAGGTGCGAAAGAGCTTGTTGTAAGTACTTTGGGAGTGCTTTATACGAATGATGATGATATAGAGTCGGTCGACCTTGCTGATCGTATTCCGATTACTCCGCTGGTTGCCTATGGTTATATGCTGTTTGTTTTGATTTATTTCCCATGTATCGCAACAGTGGCAGCAATTAAAAATGAATCAGGCAGCTGGAAATGGGCTGCATTTACAATCTGTTATACTACTTTGCTGGCATGGATTGTTGCTTTCCTGGTTCATCAGGTAGGAGGTATATTTTTATAAAATAAGAAATATGAGTGTACAGGATATTATAGTTTATATCATAGTGCTTCTCTGTGTGATGTACACAGGGAAACACTTCTTTAAATTTTTCAGAAAAAGAAGAACTGGGGTAAGTGGCTGCGGTTGTGGCTGTTCGGGCTGTGCTATGTCGAATAAGCAAAGTTGTAAAGACATGGGAAAAGCAAAAAAATAGCCCTTAAGTATTGCAGATTCGAAAATTAGTTATACCTTTGCAGTGCAATCGGGAAAAAACGGTTACTTTTAGGAAATGGTTCCTTGGATGAGTGGCTTAGTCAGCGGTCTGCAAAACCGTGTACGGCGGTTCGAATCCGCCAGGAACCTCATAGGGAAGGTCGACTGATATATTCAGCCGACCTTTTTTCGTAATGGGAAAACTATTATTCATATAAAATCAATAAAACATGAAAACATTATTTTTTTCTGTATGCTTGTTTCTGGCATCAGTTTCTGCAACAGCACAACAACGTTATTCGCAGGAAATGGCACAATCACAAGGTAAACAATGGACTCATGGAAAGTCATGGGATTATGTAAACGGTCTTGTAGCTAAATCTCTTCTTAATTTATGTGAGCAGTATCAATATGCTGACTGGACTGGTAACTATTATCAGTGGGCAAAAGAATATGCGGATAATGCCATTAATCCGGATGGTACGTTTAAGAATTTTAAAAAAGGAAATATAGACAATATAAATTCAGGAAAAGTTCTTTTTGCTTTGTATAAGCGGGAAAAAGAACTTGACAAGCAAAATGGAACGGATAATGCAAGCCGTTATAAGAAAGCTGCCGATTTCTTGCATGATTACTTGGTGAATGATTATTCTCGTATTCAGTCGGGCGATGCAAAAGGATGTTTTTTCCATAAAGATATTTATCCCGATCAGATGTGGCTGGATGGACTTTACATGGGGGCTGCTTTTTATGCTGAATGGCAAGCTAATTTTGAACCGGACAATGAGCAGGCTTGGACAGATATCGCTCACCAGTTTAAAACAATTGCTCGCCATACATATGATAAGGACAAACAGCTTTATTATCATGCCTGGTCAGCAAATCCGGAAGATAGCAATTCTTTCTGGGCGAATAAGACTGAACCATATAAAGGTTGCTCAAAAGAATTTTGGGGACGTGGTATGGGATGGTACTTTGCTGCTTTAGTAGATGTATTGGAAGTGATGCCGAAAACTCATGCTGACTATAAGGAGTTAGTAACTATTACAAATACTGTAGCAAAAGGTTTAAAGCGCTGGCAGGATAAGACTAGCGGAGTTTGGTACCAACTTCTTCAATATGATAATTCGTATGTTGGAGAATGTGGTATTGCAAACTATCTGGAATCTTCTGCTTCTAGTATGTTCACTTATGCATATCTGAAGGGAGTTCGTCTGGGTATTCTTCCAAAATCATATGAAAAAGTTGCGGAAAAAGCATATCAGGGACTTCTGAAAACATTTGTTACATCAAATAATGACGGGACTATTAATTTAAATCAGAGTTGCCGTTCTGCTGGTTTAGGTCCGGCAAAAGATCCTTCTCGTGATGGTTCAGCTAGCTATTATTTGTGTGGTAAGGATGTAACAATTGTAAGTAATGAAGGTAAGGCGATAGGACCATTCATTATGGCAAGTTTGGAATATGAATTAAAAAAATGATATTTATCATATATCTGTAAGAATTGAACATGCTTCTTTTTTATTTATCGGCAGGTAAAATCTATATTATAGATGTAAGTTTTTTAAAACTTTTCTGATATCTGCTGGTAAGTGAAGAGGAAGCATGTATTTTGTTGATTCTTAATACCAAAGTCTGTAATGCTTAGATTCCAAAAATCTCTTTTTTATTTAAGATAATCCTTGTCTGCTAAAAAATAATATATTTCTTTTTAATATTTTTCAGTTAAAGTATTGTTTATTCCAAAAATAGTTGTACCTTTGCATCGCAATTGAAAATAACGGTTGCTGAAAATAATGGTTCCTTGGATGAGTGGCTTAGTCAGCGGTCTGCAAAACCGTGTACGGCGGTTCGAATCCGCCAGGAACCTCTAAAATAAACGATGCACTCTTAGCTCAGTTGGTAGAGCAACTGACTCTTAATCAGTGGGTCCAGGGTTCGAATCCCTGAGGGTGTACTTCAGAAAGAGGATGTGTCAAAATGATGCATCCTCTTTTTCGTTATAGAACCATGGGGTTCTCATTTTTCATAGAGTATGATTTATTGGATCAACGTAAAAACCTGAGGGATTCTTATATTACGCATAAATTTTAGAGGATCAACGTAAAAACTTGAGGGGTTAATTCAATAAATATTATCTTTGCCTACAA